>CAJIBC010000186.1_pt1 | contig 55591 bp, 50 predicted proteins | sample 9199231 | NCBI WGS metagenome assembly CAJIBC01 (sample SAMEA7708282, study PRJEB35096) | sediment metagenome | biome: marine neritic benthic zone biome [ENVO:01000025]; feature: sediment [ENVO:00002007]; material: shallow marine sediment [ENVO:03000034] sea grass bed [ENVO_01000059] ...
ATCGGCAACAGCGTTACCCAGGGCCGCTACCTGGATACGAACGACACATCGGCCATCGTCATCGGCAAGGCCTTGGCCGAACAATTTGAAACCCGCATCGGCAAAAAATTGATTTTGATGTCCCAGGACTCTGCCGGAGAGATTGCATCACGCGCCTTCCGGATCGTCGGCCTGTTCCAGGCCGAGATGGAAGCCACGGAGAAAAGCTATGTCTTTGTGCCGATCCGGTCCGCGCAAAAGATGCTGAAAATGCAGACCGCCGTTTCAGAAGTGGCCATATTGCTTCCCAGCCCGGACATGGGGAGAAGAACAGCAGAGCGACTTCAAGGCCTGCTGGATGGCCGGGAATTGAAGGTGCGCTCCTGGCAGCAAATTCTCCCCATCGTAACGGCAATATTGGAACTCTACGACACCTTTGTGTTTATCTGGTTTTTGGTTATTTTTATCGCCATGGGATTTGGTATTGTCAATACCACTTTAATGTCGGTTTTTGAACGCATGCGCGAATTCGGTTTGCTCAAGGCGCTGGGCATGCGCCCGGGGCGAATCGTCAAAAACATTTTGACGGAGTCGGCCCTGATATTACTGCTGGGGGTCACCATGGGCAACATCTTGGGTGTGGTGAGCAACTGGGCGCTGTCATTCCACGGCATAGACCTGTCCGCTTTAGCCCAAGGGGTGGAGTATGCCGGCATGGCCCGCATCATTTTTCCGGTAATGCTGGCCAAAGATATCGCAGGCGCCGATCTGGTGGTACTGCTCTTGGGGCTTTTGGTCAGCCTTTACCCGGCGATTAAAGCGGCACGGTTTAAGCCGGTGGAAGCGTTGATGCATACTTAGTATTAACTTCGAATTGTGGAGCAAACAAATGTCCATTGTAGAGTGCCAAGGCATCACCAAAACCTATCAGCAAGGCAAAGTTGCGGTGACGGCCTTGCAGGGCGTGAGCCTCGGGGTGGATGCCGGCGGATTTGTGGCCCTGGCCGGCCCTTCCGGCTCCGGTAAAACCACCCTTCTCAATTTGATTGGCGGATTGGACCGTCCGGATCTGGGCCGTATTCTGGTCAATGGAAACGATTACGCGGAGCAGACAGATTCGCAAATGGCCGAGCTGCGGCTGCATCATATCGGTTTCGTGTTTCAAGCCTACAACCTGATCCCCGTCCTGTCGGCGGTGGAAAACGTGGAGTATGTCATGCAGCTACAAGGGGTGGCGGCCGCCGAACGCCGGGAAAGGGCCCGCCAAATTTTGGATGATGTGGGATTGGCCGACAAGTACCATCGCAGACCGGCCGAGCTCTCAGGAGGACAACAGCAACGGGTGGCGGTGGCCCGGGCCATCGTCTCCAAGCCATCCATCGTCCTGGCCGATGAACCCACCGCCAACCTGGATTCCAAAACCGGCGAAGGTTTGTTGGAACTAATGCGCGAAATGAACACAAGACGCAGGGTCACGTTTATCTTCTCGACCCACGACAATATGGTGATGGAATATGCCCGGCGCGTTGTTCTGATCAAAGATGGACATATCGAAGATGACCGAATTAAAGCGGCCTAAACAGCTTCACCAACGAACCATTGCCGCCGCTGCAAGCCTTCTCCTCTTTTGGATCGTCAGCTTTATGGTGGTACCGTTATCCCATGCCGGCGATCCCGCTGGACTCTCTTCCGATTGGGGCGGTCATCTTCGCGCCATCGGTACCCTCTCCTACCCCGACCACCGATCCATCTACCAATTCGTGGACGATGATCCTTTTTTTGACCGCCAGGCGGAGCTGCGACTCAAACACCAACTTTTCATGGGCACCCAATGGAGCCTTTCAACCCACTATGAGTTGGTGGGGCAACAAGGCGACACAACCCAAAACAATAATCGCTTGCGGAGTATTTTGCCTGCCGGTAAGGCGAGTCGACTGGTGGGGGGTGACGCCATATCGGATGATCGCCGATGGATGAACCTAACCCATATCATCAGCGATGGTAGTGACGACGTCGTCTACCATCGCCTGGACCGATTCAACCTCACCTATGCTTCGGATAGGGGCACCATTCGCCTGGGGCGTCAAGCATTGACCTGGGGCAATGGTTTGGTTTTCAATCCCATGGATCTTTTCAACCCTTTTGCACCCACCACAGTACAGCGCGATTACAAGGTGGGGGACGATATGCTGCTTTTTCAGTTCGGCATGGGCAACAGTGAAGCGCAATTGCTTTATCTGCCGCGCCGTGATGCCGTGACGGGTCGAATCGAAAGCGATCAATCTTCCTATGCCGGCAAATGGCACTTCCCGGTGGGCGCAATTGAAGTGGATATGATGGCCGCTACTCACTTCAGCGATCTTATATTTGGCATGGGCGCATCCGGATATCTGGGTGGGGCGGCATGGCGCTCGGATCTGATCTATACCCTGATGGATGATGATTCAGTTCGTAAAGACTTTTTACAGGTGGTTGCCAACATTGATTATGCATGGCAATGGGGCGGGAAAAATATCTATGGCGTGCTTGAATTCTTTCACAACGGCTTGGGTGAAGACCGGGATTACGACCGCGCACTATGGGATCCGGATATTTCACAACGTGTGGCCAGGGGCGAGCTCTTTACCCTGGGCCGAACCTATTTTGCAGGGCAGCTTCGGGTCGAATTGCACCCTTTGGTGCAGGCCAGCATCACCACCATCATCAATATCGCCGACCCGTCGGCCATCTTCCAGCCTCTGTTGATGTGGGATGTCGCTCCAAATTTTCAATTAATCCTGGGGGCTAACCTCAATGGAGGCGGCGATGACACCGAATTCGGCGGTTTTGAGGTCAACACTGACGCCGGCACCATTAAAGTAACCCCCACCGATAGCCGATATCTATGGCTGACGTTTTATTTTTAATTCGCCATGGACGGCAATGTTTTTCTGAAAATAGCATTCCGGAACAGGTAAAATTTGACGCCGATATCTACTTATACTAATCTTTTCCAAATGAATGTAGGCCATCTGAATTTGGTGCCATGGAGCCAACACTTAAAAGGGTAAGACCAAGGAGCGATCAATATGGGTACTAACAACTTGATTTTCCTAGAAAACATTGAATGGTTTGATGAAAGCGGCAAAGAGCTGGTACATCGCATTCCGGAAACCGGTTCCGGTGAGATCAAATGGGGAGCACAATTGACCGTGCGGGAAAGCCAGGTTGCGGTTTTCTTTTATAAAGGCAAAGCCGTGGAGGCCTTTGGGCCCGGTCGCCATACCCTCCAAACCGGCAACATTCCTATTTTGACTAAAATTGCCAGTCTGCCGTGGGGCATGACCAGTCCTTTGCGGGCCGAAGTCTATTTCGTCAACATGAAAGTCTTCACCAACCTTAAATGGGGCACCCGCGACCCGGTCGCCTTTAAGGATGACCAATTGGGACTCATCCGCCTGCGGGCATTTGGTGTTTTCAATTTTCGAGTGGTGCAGCCGGTGCTGTTCATCAACAGTATGGTGGGAACCCAGGGCATTTTTTCCACCCAGGGCGTTGATGAGTATCTCAATCGCGTCATTGTCTCACGATTTAACGACTATATGGGTGAAACCATCGATTCCATCCTCAACCTGCCGTCCAAGTATGACGAACTGTCCGAAGGCCTATCCAATAGATTGCAGGCGGATTTCAAGCACTTTGGCCTCGGCCTGACCCAACTATACATGAATGCCATCACGCCACCGCCCGAAGTCCAAAAGGCCATTGACGATCGCAGCCGGATGGGGGTGTTTGACGATATGAACAAACTGATGCAAATGAAAGCGGCCATGGCCATGGAAAAGGCCTCGGAGGGCGAATCCAGCGGAGACGGTATGGGTGCTGGACTCGGATTGATGATGCCGGCCATGTTTGCCCAGTATTTTTCCGGTCAATTGCCCCCCGGCCGACCCGGCGGTTCAACCCAAGGCGGCCCTACCCAAACGCCGGACGGGCCTTATTCATGTCCTGAATGCCACCACGGCATTCCCACGGATGCCAAATTCTGTCCATTGTGCGGGCATCAGTTGCTGGTCTTCCAGGAGTGTTCCCACTGCGGCAAAAACTTAACCCCCAATGCAAAGTTCTGCTCTCGTTGCGGCCACCAGGCCGAAGAAAAACCTTCGGCCAAAACGTGCTCCGGCTGTGGCGCTGAGAACCTGGGGGACGCCAAATTTTGCGCTGAGTGCGGAGAAAAATATTAATGCCGGCAATGGGTTCATAGCGACCCGTTTGCGGCGCCTACGACATCAGAATTAAACTGAAAAGTTTGCTGCTATTGTGACCTCTTTCATCATCGAACATCAATGCCCCCAGTGCGGTGCGCCTGCGGAACTGGACGAGACGGATCGGCTCTTTCAGTGCGGGTACTGCCGGGTCAATTCTTATCTGACCACCCCGAAATTCTTTCGCTACGTCATTCCCCATAACGCGCCGGCCGGTAAAGATATTATCTATTTTCCTTACTGGCGTTTCAAAGGAATGCTCTTTTCGTGCCTGGCGCGTGGTATTGAAAAACGATTTCTGGACGTCAGTCAGCAAGCCGTGAAATCCAGCCACTTTCCCATTAACATCGGCTTTCGGGGTCAGACCCAGAAGCTGCGTTTTGCTTCAACAGAAAACGAAGCCGCCTTTATTAAGCCCCAATTACCGTTCAAAACGGCACTGGCCGGTTGGACCCGGCAATACACCGCCAAGTTGCGGGATCCGGTATTGCATCAGGATTACATCGGAGAGACCCATAGCTTGATCTATGCCCCCTTTTATATAGGGAAAAAAGTCATGGACGGGGTCCTCAACAAACCAGCCTCAACATTGAGTGCGGATCAAATTGAAAACGGCCTCCTGCAAACCGATACACCGCATTGGCCCATCACGTTTTTGGCCACCCTATGCCCCCAATGCGGATGGGATTTGGCAGGAAGCCGTGATTCACTGGCGCTCAGTTGCACCAATTGCCAGACCGTCTGGCGGGCTAAAAGCGGAAAGTTGGAGAAATTGCCTGCTGCGCATATCCCCCAGGCCGATGAACAGTTGGTTTACCTTCCCTTTTGGCGCATTCAGGCGGATATCAGCCCTATTACGTTAAAAAATTATGCGGACCTTATCAAAGTCGCCAATCTACCCAAAATGGTCCAGCCCGGCTGGGATCGCCAGCCGTTCTATTTTTGGAATCCGGCGTTTAAGGTGCGCCCCCAAAGCTACCTGACCATCGCCAACAACATTACCTTGAATCAGCCGGGGGGAAGCTTAACTCCCGGCCAACCCAAAGGAGAGCTGCATGCCGTCAACCTTCCACTGACCGAGGCCGTGGAGAGCCTCAAATTGCTTGTAGCCAACTTTATGAAGCCCATCGAACGCCGATCGGATCTGGTTCCCCAGATTCGTATCAAAGCGCGCCGTTTTTTACTGGTCTATATCCCCTTTAAGGATGCCCACCATGAGCTGATCCAGACAGAGTTGAATTTGGCTGTTAACAAAAACATGCTGACCCATGCCAAAAACCTATAGCCCCGACCGGGACCAATTGAAGCGGATGGGGGATCGTCGATTCCAAACCTCTACTATTTTTCATTGAACGGTGGGCTCTCTTATGATTTAATTTAAATGTTTACCGGTGAAACGCCGGTATTGATCATCCATAACCTTGAGGCGGCGCAAGGGCATGCAGATGGAACGTGAACCCAATTATTTCTCCGATCCTGCTCTGAAAACCCACGATCTGTCGCCAGTCGTCTATTCCCAAATTATGCCCATGCAGCTCCATCGATCTCCGGCGTTTTCGACTTGGCCGAATTTGTTCGTCGCTACCTCCAGCTTTACCTATAACATACTGTTACCGTACGAAATAGTGACCGACAAGACGGTTTTATAACCGAACAGAGCGCCCCAGTATGGTGGCGCCAATTGAGGCGGTTAGGGCGCCGCCCCCTTGTGCAGTGGGATTGATGTTAAAACCGGAACTGGATCCCCTCCATATTAGGACTTATTTTAACGGCAATACCAATCAAAGGAGTCCCCATGGCAGATACCCAGCAGCAACAATTTCTTCGCAGAGCGCTGGTATTAAAAATATTACGGCGTACCATAGCGCTGGTCACCCTGGCTTGCCTGATCTATGGCCTGGTGGCCTTGGTCTATGCCTCCAAAACCATCTATAAGGTCAAAATGAATTATGCGGTGGTCTTGGAGCGCTTGGGCGGCGTACGTGAAGCCGTGACAGATGTCGGTTGGCACATGCGGCTGCCTTTTTTCACGCGCATTGAACAAGAGGTCGCCCTGATGAATCAGCATCTGTTTCTCGGGGGCCAGGCGGAGCCCATGCGCGTCATTTCCAAAGGCAATGTGGCGCTTTGGACATCGGCGGCGCTAACATACCGCATCCGGGACCTGCGAACATGGGCCATCGAGAACCTGGACCCCATGAACTTACTGCAGGGCGATTATGACGGCATCGTAAAAGATCTCATGCAGGCCGAAGAGGTGGATCATCTTATATCGGGTCGTGAAGAGATCAAGGAACGCATATTTAAAGCATTAAAATCACGCCCCATCAACTTTGGCGGGCCGACGTTAGAAAAAAAATATGGCATCGAGATTGTCAGTTTTGTCCTCAAGGAGACCCGTTTCGGAGATAAATTGGTGGAAGCCACCGAAGAGAAGAAACGGCGCGAGCTGATTGCCGAAGCTGAAAATTATGCAGCTGATCAAGAGGCCAGTCGCATTCGCAAACTCTACGCAGCCTATGTAGACGGCATCACGGACCTGAAAAAAAGCGTGGGCCGAAGCGATAGCGCTACGGACGAAGCTATCTTGCAGTTTCTCACCCAGCAGAAATGGGCCACAGCCTATGAAAAAAAACAGGGGGGCCAGCATACGGTCGTCATCCAGAACACCCAAGGTTCTCCGGCCCTGACATTGCCGTCGAATGGTTCGCAGACCAATTCAGCCCCTTCGAAAGAGAAGGAGACCCGTAATGCCGCGTCGGCTAACTAAAAAGACCACCTATGTCCGGCTTCCTGAAAAACGCATCCAGGAGATTAAATCCCTGGTAAGCCAATGGCCTTACGAAACAAAGGCCTTCATGCGGGCACGGCTCAATCAGTACAAACCACCGGCAGGATGGATCAACATGGTATTGGAAACCATGTTATCTTTCATCGTGGATGCGCCGGAAAAACATTTTCAAGTTCTCGAAGATCCTGAAATACTCACTGATTGGCAAAAACGTTTTGATATTTCAGGCCAAACCAATCCCCAGGATGCTTGGAATCGTATTCTTGAAAAAGAGGTCACATCAAAGGATTATCTCTACCTGCTGTCGCTATTGGACCATAGTTTGAGGGACGTACATGTTCCGGTGGAGTTGGAGACACTGTTTGAAAAGGTTTACCGGGCCCATGTCCGCAAAGAGTATATTTCCGACCCTACCATTCCCAAAGCGCCTTTGCTGCTGGTCATAGGGCCAAGCGGCAGCGGCAAGACCTCCACCGTCACCGAAGCCATCGAAAAAGTGATCTTTGGCGATCGGGTACTATCCGAAATCGATCTTTCGCGAAAAAAGGAAGAGCTGCTTGCCAATGAACCGTTCTGGAAATCGGTGGAGGAGATCGACCCCACCCTGGCCATGGAGATCGCCCGCACCAAACGGTTAAAGTTCTATAAACGCCTGGGCCGCATCCCACTGATCAAATGGGTTTTCAAAAAGCAAATAGGCCGCAATCTATCGAGGCTGGAGGAGCAGGGCATCATGGTGGACCATGCCATGGTCACGCCCAACGACTATCAAACCGCATTGGCCGGTGAGCCGGGAAACTATTTTAAAAAAGCCTTGGGCGATCCACGCAAACCCGCGGTACGACACATAGAGGAAGCCCATAGCGCTTTTGGACGCGTTGAAGGCCACGCCAGCGGCGCCGAGCGCCAGCAACGCACATTGATCGACACCTCCAATATCGTATTGGACGAAATTATCAGCGGCAAAAGAGACTGTCTGCTTATTGCCACCAGTGATCAGCCGGAAAGATTCGATGCGGCCATCTACCGTCGCTTCGTGGAAAAAGGCCAGATTATCAACATTTCCGACTATTGGAAAAACGCCCGCAATCTCAAAGAGGTGGTTCGGCTGGAACTACAGCGGCATGACATGCAGGTTTGCCAGCCGGATGTGCCCTCCAAAGGTGAGGCCTGCGCGAATATCGGTTTGGATGATCTGGATAGTGCCATTGACCGGCTCTACAAGGTGTTTGAGGAACGCACCCTTAAGGTCATCCCTTCCTACGTGCGCAAACTGATTCACTCCATCGTGGAGATCAAAAAGGATTTCATCCCGGAGTATCTGGAGGATGCCCTTCTGGTCCGGCAAGCGTTTGAGTTGGTGGCCCAAAACTCTTACGGCGACCTTTACAAAAAGGTCATCGACCGTATGGATCGTCACGTCAAATGGGAAGAGTATGTGGGCAGCATCAAGGACACCTTCTCTGAAATGACCAACAACTGCCTCTATTACGGTGTGGATGAAGAAAAGGGTGTGGTGCTCAATGGACCACCCGGCAGCGGTAAGACATTTTTGGTGCGCACCTGGCTCAGTGAGAACGATGAGGTTCACGATATCGCCACCAGCGCCAGTGCATTGCAAGATCCGGTCAATCCCATTGATGGTGCGGTGGATAATCTTGAGAAGGTGTACGACATTGCCAAGATGATCGCCCCCTCGGTGGTTTTCTTTGATGAAGGCGATGCGCTGGCACCCAAACGAAGCCCTTCGGGCGGCTCGCCATCGGATAAGATCACCAACAAGTTCCTGAACCTTATTGACGGCGAAACACCCTTGCACCGTGTCTTCACCGTCCTGACCACCAACCGGCTGGACATTCTGGATCCAGCCTTGATACGCTCCAAGCGATTGAAGGTGCTGGAGGTCAGCGGTCAACTCAGTAAACAGGATATCGCCAACATTGTCGAAGCCACGCTCAGAGACGTTCCTTTGGCCAGCGACGTTAAAATCAATGGCATTATTGAGAGCGCCCAAGGGTTGTGCAATACACCAGCCGACTACGCGGCCTTTGTGGAGAAGGCCCGCGCCCTTCGAAGTACTGAATACGAAGTATTGCAGCGCTTTCGCGATATGGTGAAGGCCCCCAAAGAGGTCAGGTCAAATTTTATCAAATTCAACTTCAAAACCCTGATGGGCATCTTGGAAGCCTTGGAGGTATCCACAACCTTACGTTCCGATATCAAGGAGACGCCCATGCGTTTGCTGGACCATTTCGAGGAGATCAACCAGCACCTCGAACCGGTCATTGCGTCCGAGGCGTATCCTCTCATGCGCACCCATCTTAACTCAGCCAAACAAGAAATTTCTCAAAGCCCGACCAAGAAGGGGAAAGTCCAGTTGGACGAGTTTCTGGAAGCTGAATTGAGCCAGGAACCCCAGGTCGGTTTTATCATTGGGGTTGGCGCCAACGATGTGACCGGTGTCTTGCTGCCCATTGCCACTAGCCTGACATACCGGGGCGCATCCCAGAACGTCATGGTTACAGGGGCCGTTTCATCATCATCTTCAGCAGCGGCCCAGATGGAGATGGCCGTAAAGATGACCCAACAGTCGGCGGAAGAGGCCCTGACCATGGTGAAGAATTATCTACAGGGGCTGGACCCCAAGGTGAGCGCGGCGCGTCTGCTGGGTGATTTTCTCGAAAATTACACCATCCATCACCAATTGTTGTCGGCTTCATATAACGTGGGAGGTCCCTCAGCCGGTTACGCACTCGCCATCAACACATTGTCGGCCTTGTTGCTGATACCGGTCTATCACGATTTTGGCATCACCGGTGCTCCATGGACCAAAGGCGTCAAATCGGGAGAGGTGGGGGGCTCTGTCATCATCGGAGGACACAGAAAGAAGACCGAGAAAGTGCTGACCCATCTTAGGCGCATGTATATGCCGCTCAAGAACTATATGGATCTGGCACCCGACCTATTGGCCGGATACTGGAACAAAGATAAAGATGTTCTAGGCGTCACCCACTTTGGAGAATTGATCCCTGAAGTCGTTTGGCTGGGCAGCGACTATGAACGACGCTTGCTTGAGCTGATCGGTCTGCGCATATCCTACAAGGTCGGCAAATACAAAGGCGACACCCTCCAAACCGATACCAAACAGCGCATATTGCATATCAAGGACGAGTTAAGGACAGAAGTTGAAAAAGAACTTCGCCAGCGGTTGATTGCCCTCAGACGTTATCTTCGCACCCCGGGCAGCGATCCCCATTTGTCTCTGCAGGAGATATTTCGTTCAAAACCGGCCAGAACCACAGAACTGACAGATTCGATCTGGGGCATTGTCAAGCGACTTCGCCGGCGCAAGGCCTCAAAAACGGAATACTCTCAACCGGATAATTAGCGACATTTTACCCTATCGTTGAAAGGAAGACGCTTGGCCAGCCATGGTGTTGACAGATTGAACACGTATGAAATCATGGTGGTGGATGATAGTCCCATTATATTAGACCTTCTTCGCAATCTCCTCAAAAGTGAGGGATATATGGTTCGTACTGCCATCAGCGGCGAAATGGCATTGCAATCCATATACTTGCGGATCCCGGACCTGATCTTGCTGGACGTCAAAATGCCTGAAATGGACGGATTTGAAGTTTGCCGTCAATTAAAATCCACAGAATCGACCCTGGAAATTCCCATTATCTACCTCAGTGCAATGGATGAAACGGCACATAAGGTCGAAGGCTTCAAAGCCGGCGGCGTGGATTACATTACCAAACCCTTCCAAAGTGAAGAAGTATTGGCCCGTGTTAAAACCCATCTACAAATCAGAGAACTCGCCGAGAGCCTGGAACAGAAAGTATCTGAACGGACGATTGCGTTAACACAGGCCAACAAAGACCTTAGGCAGGAAATCCTGCAACGCCAAAAAACAGAGAGTGCTCTGCAACAAGCGCGTGATAATTTGGAGCGGATGGTGGAAGAACGCACGGCTGAGCTATCCATTAAAAATCGCCAATTGACTGCCGAAATCGAAAAACATCACAAAACGGAGGAGGCCTTAAGAGCATCTGAAATTAAGTATCGAACCATATTCGAAACAACGGCGTCCGCAACGATGATCATAGAAAATGAAGGCACCCTGTCATTGGTGAACACTGAATTCGAACGACTGACGGGTTTTACCAAAGCACAGGTAGAGGGGAAAAAAAAATGGACGGAATTTGTCTTCGAAGGGGATCTTGGGATGATGGAGAGGTATGGCCGGTTGCGGCGCAATGATCAGAAAGCAGCCCCAAGAAACTACGAATGCCGCGTAATTGGAAGAAACGGAAAGATCCGAAATATTTTCGTGACGGTGGAGATGATGCCGGGAACGGACCAAAGCGTGGTCTCGTTTTTGGATGTGAGCAAACTTAAACAGATTGAACAATCCCTGAGGGAGTCGGAGCGCCGCCTGCACTATCTCTCATCTCGATTGCTGGTTGCCCAGGAGAACGAACGCCAACGCATCTCTATGGAGATCCATGACGAATTGGGGCAAAACCTTGCCGTTTTAAAACTTGAGCTGACCACACTGGCCGGCAGGTTGAGAAGAGATCAGGGGGCTCTTAAGATTGAGTTCAATACTATTTTAGAATTCATCGATGGCATGATTGAAGAGATGCGCCGAATTTCACGAGATCTGAGCCCTTCTATCATCCAAGATCTTAAACTATGCCGGTCCCTCGAGTGGATGCTGCATGACTTCAATAAACATACCGACATCTGTGTATCTATAAAGATGATCGATATCAACGCCATGTTCGATACAAAAGAGCAAATTCTCATCTATCGCATTTTTCAAGAAGCACTCAATAATATTCGCAAGCATGCCCAGGCACGGCATGTCAGCGTCATCATGAAAAACGACAACGGGACTCTACGCATCTCCATCGAGGACGATGGCAAGGGGTTCAAGGTCGATGAAATCTGGCATCGGCACGTAGCGGATCGAGGCTTGGGGATCGCTTCGCTGGAAGAACGCACCAGAATGTTGGGCGGGACCTTTGATCTAAAGAGCCAACAGGGCAAAGGAACTCGCCTGACAGTAACCATCCCTGTGGGATCTAAAAGAGGTGCTGCATGACGCCCTATCGCATTATTTTGGCTGACGATCATGTCATGCTTAGAGACGGTATTAAAAAGATCATTAATGAAACGAAAGGGATGCAGGTGGTTGCAGAGGCATCGGACGGTCTTGAACTCCTGCAATTGGTTAAACAACACATAGCAGATATGGTGATCCTCGATATCTCCATGCCGCGCCTGCGGGGTATAGAGGCCGCCCAAGAGATTCGAAAACGCTATCCCCACGTCAAAACCCTGTTCCTGAGCATGTACAAGACCAAAGAGTACCTGCACTTGGCACTATCGGCCGGTGCCATGGGATACATGCTCAAAGAAGACACCGGCAGTGAACTGATCCATGCCATCGAAGCCATCCGCAACGGCAAGACCTATTTATCACCCCTCATTGTAAAAGATCTGCCAGATGACTTCATTGGCATCGGCTGCGGTGACGGTGACCCGTATGATGACCCACTGACATCCCGTGAACGGCAAATTCTAAAACTGATCGCTGAGGGTAAAACCAGCAAAGAAGTTTCCGCCCTGCTCTTTATCAGTATCCACACAGTGAACAATCACCGCAAAAACATTAAAAACAAGCTCAAGATCCGCAAGAATGCGGATCTTGTCAAATACGCCATACAGCAGGGCTATGTTTCTTAACTAGATGGAACGCTAGAATTGGTATGCCGCCACAATTTCATCCAGACTCCCGGGCATGTCGTCGGGAGTGCCTTTAACCGCAATTAATTCAGCCTTGCAACCGGGTAAGATCGCTCCTCTGTGTCTAAATCCCATCAATTGAGCAGCGTTTCGGGTCCCGCAACGGACGGCTTGGGTCAGGGAGAATCCGGCCTGCATGAGCAGCGCCAACTCCTGCCGCACCGCAATCCCGTGATCAACCCCCAAGCTGCCGGCATCGGTGCCCAGAGCGATGGTCACACCCCGTGCGCGGCCTTGTTCGATTTGCGCCAATTGGTGGTCCAAAGTCCGCTGCGCCACCTCCGCCTGGTTGGAAGAGACCACACCTGCTCGGGTCAAGGCTGCCATGGGAATGGCCGTGGGAACCCAGACAACGCCGTTTTCCGCCATGCGAGAAAGATTATCGCGGCCCATAAAGAAGCCGTGCTCAATGGAGCGGCAACCGGCCTCGATGGACTCTTGGACCGCGGTCTGCCCATTGGCGTGGACCATGACGCCAAGCCCCCTGTTTCGGGCGTACCGGCAAACACGTTGGAGTTCATCTTTTGTAAATTGGGGCTGGCTTTGATGGCCGAAACGATCCAGGCTGTTGATCCCTGAATTGATCACCTTGACATGATCCAGACCGTTGGAAGCGGCTGCGACCGCCGAATCGAGCTCCAAGTTGCTGGGGCATGCCCGGCCGATCATACGACCATAGCGTCCCGGGCCGTGCCATGCCCATCCGGTGACCTTCACCGCCACAGGTGATGAGGTGGTGCGTGGCTTGAACCCCGGCAGCACCCCCCGATGGTCTCCGGCATGCCGCACAGCCGCCACGCCATTGCTCCAATGATCCCAAAGGTGCCTTTGGACAGCTGCCTGGTCATCATCGGCGTCTTGTCGAAGTTGGGCTTGCCGGGAAGCTGGGTCCAGTGTTCCGGAAAGCGTCAGATGGACATGGGCGTCCATCAGGGCCGGGAGTACCGTACAGTGGCTCAGATCAACACATTCGCCACAGGGGCGATGACCTTGTCCAAACAATGCCACGGAATCAATACGGCCCGAGTTGATGGTGACAAGCTGGTCCGTTTTAATAGAACCGCCGGACCCGTCGATAAGCCATCCGGCCCGCAAAGAGAGATCGCCGCCGATGGCGGTATGGACTGATTCAGTCGTCATGCCGTGAATCTGCCGCGATCAGATGACGCCGCAGCATATCCAGTGCGGCCATGGCAAAAATGCGCTTATTCATCAAACGCCGGCCAAAACTAAAGTGAAATTTTCGGGTAACCGTCGTTTCAGGCATGGCCACACCGATGCAGATAGTGCCCACCGGTTTTTCAGCTGATCCGCCGCCCGGCCCTGCGATGCCCGTGGTGGCCAGCCCGAATTGGCTGGCACCAGCGCGGCGGGCCCCTTCAGCCATCTGACCTGCGGTGGCTTCATGCACAGCACCATAGTCGGCCAAAGTCTGCTCAGAAACCCCCAGCACCCCGATCTTGGCATGATTGTGATAGGTTACCGCCGACAGCCGAAAATAATCGGATGAACCGGCTGTATTGGTTAGCCAGTTACCAATGAGACCGCCGGTACAAGATTCCGCCACGGACAAGGTGGCTCCCTTGGCCAGCAGCAAACGGCCGACCTCTTGGGCCATGGTGTCACCACTGTTTGAAAAGATATGATGGCCCAACCTTTGGGAGGCCCAATGGTCGGCCTTTTCGAGTATGGACCGCCCCTGCCTTTCATTGGATGTGCGCAGGTAGAATTTGACCTGGATTTCCGGAAATTTGGCACGCAGCCCCAAGGTGATGTCGGGAAAGTCCCTTGTGATCGGCGCCACTTTTTCACCCACCTCAGATTCGGGCAAACCAAAGGTGGAGATGGTGTGCACCATATTGAATTGACGTGTTCCCCCTTGCATCTTTTCAATCTCAGGCATTACCTGGTTGTTGAACATCTGTTTCATTTCATGGGGAACGCCGGGCAGGCAGAAAAACGTACAGCGCTGAATCTTAAGGCTGAAACCCGGCGCCGTGCCCACGGGATTGTAGAGGACATTGCCGCCCTGGGGAATCATGGCCTGCTTGCGATTGGTGGTGGATATTGGTTTTCCCCGCTCCTTAAAAAATAGGGTGATATCATCCAAGGCGCGCTGGTCCAGTTTCAAGTCGACACCGACCGCATTTGCTGCGGCCTCTGCCGTTCGGTCATCCACCGTGGGCCCCAACCCACCGGTCACAATGGCAATATCGGCCCGGGAACTGATTTCGACGATGATTTGGGAGAGCGCTCCTAAATCATCCCCGATGCTTTGATGACGCGCCACCTCAACTCCGCTCTGCTCCAACAGCTCTGCCACATAGGCCGAGTTGCTGTCCACCAATGCGCCGGTCCGAATTTCATCGCCCGTGGCTAAAATCTCGGCAATCATCATGGTATACACACCCTCTTATGTTAGGTTAACGACTTATGAGAGATGCACCGAATCGGCACCAAGGTCAAGTCCGAATCGACCCTTTATGAATCATCCGAAATAGGCAGTACCCGGAAAAGGTAAAGAGATGCTCTATAAATAAGAAACCGGCTCGAGGCCGGTTTTGATTTCAGGATCATTTTGAGCAACAGGTTATACACTGACAGGAGCGCTATCCACCACGCCAAGGTTTCTGACGCCTATATATGTTGGATAAATGGTTCTATCAAGGCGCAAATATGTACTGGATTATACCCATCATGTTACGGAAAAAGAGATAGACACGCGCGATCTACACGTTTAGCGCAGAGGCCGCCACTGACTTAACCGCCAATCCCAATATTTGGGCGCACTTTTTCTCTCTTTTAAAGCGGCATTTGGGTGTCGCCGGCAAAACGGGCCTACACGGCGATCATCCAGCAAAAAGGTGTTGACCTTTCGTCTATCTTCCATGGACCTTTGGCAATACTTATTTTCCTTTTCTTTTTCTTTTTGCATTGATGCACCCCATCACCGAATAAAAGGAGACCTTCTTATTTATGATTTTGGGACCACATGGAGCACAACTCAGAGCAATGCATTCAAATCAGCAGATCTTGGGCATGTGTAGTTATTATACTATCCACATCCGGGGATATGTCAAACAATTAACGGCTTTATAAGTACCCCAACCGGTAAGTGTGTTTATCAAAAACAAAAAACCGGCTCGAGGCCGGTTTTGATTTATTGGAGTGGAGGCGGCATCCAGATTCGAACTGGAGAATGGAGGTTTTGCAGACCTCTGCCTTACCACTTGGCTATGCCGCCAGAAAAAAAAATGGAGCGGGAAACGGGATTTGAACCCGCGACTTCGACCTTGGCAAGGTCGCACTCTACCACTGAGTTATTCCCGCTCAGTAAGTTGCCGTAAATAGCTATTTCTAATCAGCTTGTCAATAAAAAACTAAGTTTTCAACAATCCTCTGTAGCGCACGAAATAGTCAATCCCGGACCATAGGGTAAAGACCACTGCCCCCCAGAAGAAAAAGAGTCCGATGGCATTCATATCGATGGTGATCCAGGAGTAGTGGAACAGCAATGGAATCATTGCGGCAATCTGAAAACCCGTTTTGTATTTCCCGAGCCACGACGAGGAGAGATCCAATTCGTTCTGAGCGATGATACTGCGCAGCCCGGTCACCGCCAATTCACGGCCGATGATCACACATACGGCCCATGCCGGCACCCAGCCCAAAGCAGCCAGCATGATCAGCGTGGCGGAGATCAGCAGTTTGTCCGCCAACGGGTCCATCACCTTGCCGAGGTTGGTGACCATACCTTTCCGGCGGGCCAGATGGCCGTCGAAATAGTCGGTAATGGCTGCTGCGCTGAATACCAACCCGGCCAATAAGCAGGTCAGGCGGTTGGGTATATACATCAATCCGACGATCAGCGGGACGGCGAATATGCGGAACAGGGTAAGGGTATTGGGTTTGCCCAACAGGGCTTTTATGCGTTCCGTAAACGGCATTGAACTCCTTTTATGAAATGGGCAGCCAGGGCCATCCCAATTTCCTTTGGTCAGACCCGATTCTCATTTATTGCGATTCGGTTTGTTGCGCCTTATAACTATCACGGCATTCGGTACTGCAAAAATATAGTACATTTTGCGATGTGGCCAGGGCCACGCCGTTACGCTGGGCAAAGTATGTCCCACAGACCGGATCCTTAATCATCTCATCATCCACCCGGTCAGGCTGCCTGGAACCGCCTTGGCCACTAGCGCCCATGGTGCTTGTCAGCCAAGATCTCACAGCGCGATAAATCACGAATCCCAGAATTCCAAGAATTAGCAGTCGAAAGAGCATGGCGTAATATCCTGGTCATCCGTAACCAATTGATTTAAAAGATCTTGCACATTCTGACCGAGCCCCGGATGCATAATAGTTGGGTCTATATCACAAATGGGTTGCAAGACAAAGCGTCTTTTATGCATACGGGGGTGGGGAATCACCAGACGGGGCGAGTCTATGATCATGTCATCATAGAAGATGATATCAAGATCCAAAATCCGGGGGCCAAACCGTACGGTATCAGATTTACGCCCCAAGCGCTTTTGGATGCTCTGGGTTTTGTCTAAAAGCGAAAGGGGGGTTAGCCGGGTCCCTATATACAGCACTGCATTGATGAACCAGTTCTGCTCAAGGTAATCCACCGGCTCTGTTTTGTAGCAAGGTGACCGGGTGATGAGCTCAACTGACCCGTCCTCACAAAGCGCATCAATGCCCTTACAGCAATTTTGCAGGGGATCGCCAAGATTGGAACCGATGGAAATGTATGCAAAGTGTTCCGTCATATGCCTATGGATCGATTGTCGATGCCGAGTCATACAGCCAAGCATCCGGCATCATTCGTCCCTGGTAGATAATCCGGGCGTCGCCTTCCAAGTAGATATCGGCATACCTTCCGGCATCTTTTGAAAAATAGACTTTGAGATGGCTGCCGCTTCTGGTTTCCAAGGTTACCGGAGAGGCCGCCCCTTTTCGCTGGGCCAGTGCCAGGGCTGCGGCCACAATTCCGGTGCCGCAAGCCAGGGTTTCATCTTCCACACCACGCTCATAGGTTCGAACCCTGCCGATGCCGCCGGGTTGCAGTTCTAAAAAATTGACATTGGTCCCGGCCGGTGCAAACCCAGAGTGACGTCGGATTTCCCGCCCCATTCCAACCACGTCTGCAGATTCGATATCATCGACCTCAATGACCACATGGGGAACGCCTGTGTTGAGGCTGGTGTAATTGACTGTCCCTGTAGCCATGCTGAGGGATGCATCTGTGACCAGATCATATGGATCGGTCATTTTGATCTTTACTTGGTCATCCATGACCTGGGCATGAATGATGCCTGCCATGGTTTCAAATCCCATGACCTCTTTGGCGATCCCGTTCATGAGGGCAAATCGGGCCACACATCGGGCACCGTTGCCGCACATCTCCGCCAGGCTGCCGTCAGAGTTGAAAAAACGCCATTTGAAATCGACTTTATCGGAGTGCTCTACTAAAATCAGCCCATCGGCACCGGCGGAAAGTTTACGGCGACAGACACGTTCTGCAAATTGGGGAAGATTATCCACAGGCACGACACCGTCCCGATTGTCCATCAAGATGAAATCATTTCCACTGCCGCTCATTTTGGTAAAGGGGATCGTTTTCATGACCACGGTCCTTAATTTTATACTTTAGACTTCAGCCTTTAACCTATTGATCCTTCGGATAAGCTATGACCATTAAATTGGAGTCCGGCCCTTGACTTCCAGAAGATTGATACGGCCGGACATTAAAAGTGTATCGAAAACCGACCACCACGTCATGGAGATACACCATATCCATCCTCTGTTTGCGCTGGGCCCGATTCACGGGGACGGTATCCACTTTTTGGAAAACTTGGGGGCATTCAGGACAGTCCGGCTTGGACAACGCCGACTGGGCGCGCAGCACAATGTACCCCACAGCCCCTGCATTGGCCGGTTGATGGCTCCAGGTCAGTTTCACGGTGCCGTTGCTCAAGCTGCCCTGCAGGTCGTTTACAGCCATCAAGGCAGACCGGTCCGGGACTGTCGGCGGCGCCTTTATGCCGCAACCGCCGAGCATCAAAAAGGCCCAAACCATAGCCCACAGTACAATGCCTATAGCGCCTGAGAACCTCTTTTGATGCGGCATCTCTCTTCCTCTTTGTCATTTTGATACCACTTATGGTGCCATTTATCCCTGATGGGTATAGCGTAACGGTAATGACACCGCTATTTTTTCTTTAATCCCAACTCTTTTTGGGCCGATAGGATGGCGGCCTTTACGTTCTCCTGGGAGGTGCCACCTGCCGACATCCGTCGGGAAATCATACGTTCCAGTGTGAGATGTTCAAAAATATCTTCCTGAACCATGGATGAAAAAGAGTGGAGTTCTTTGAACGTCAAATCATGCAGCTCTTTTCCTTTTCCGAGAGCGTAGGCTACGGTTTTGCCGACCACCTCATGGGCCTTGCGAAACGGCATGCCCTGGCCTACCAGATAATCGGCCATATCGGTTGCGTTGAGATAGCCGGAATATGCGGCGCGGCGCATGATCTCATCGTTTATTTTAATCTTGGGCAGCATTTTAGCAACTATTTCAATGCAGGCTTGGAGGATGTCCACAGCTTCGAACAACGCGGGTTTGTCTTCTTGCATATCCCGATTGTAGCTTAGCGGCAGAGACTTCATCAATGTCAACAAGGTGACCAAATCGCCAAAAACCCGACCCGTTTTTCCTCGGACCAGTTCCGGGATATCGGGATTTTTTTTCTGCGGCATGATGCTGCTGCCTGTGGAGAAGGCATCGGGCAATTCAATAAAGGCGAACTCCGATGATGACCACAAAACCAACTCTTCGGACATGCGGCTGAAGTGAACCATGCAGATGCTGGCAGCCGAAAGAAACTCCAGAATAAAATCACGATCCGATACGGCATCCAGGCTGTTTGCCGCGATGCTGGGGAAATCCAGCAACTCAGCGGTGTGGTGACGGTCGATGGGATAGGTGGTGCCGGCCAGGGCAGCAGCACCCAGGGGCATCACGTTGGTGCGCTTCAGGCTGTCTGTAAAACGTTCGACATCCCGTTTGAACATCTCATAATAGGCCATCCAATGATGGGCCAACAGGACCGGTTGGGCGCGCTGCAAATGGGTGTACCCCGGCATCACGGTATCTACATGCTGATGAGCGGCTTCCGTCAGAACGTAGCATAACTGGTCTAATCCAGAGATAATCCGTTCGGTGGCATCCCTGAGAAACATTCGTGTGCCCAGTGCCACCTGGTCGTTTCGGCTGCGCGCCGTGTGCAGTTTTTGCGCGACCTTGCCCACGTCATGCAGCAGGCGGGCCTCGATGTGCATGTGTATATCTTCAAGGCTATCATTGAATTCGAAATTACCGTGATCCAGATCCCGTTTTATGCGTCCGAGCCCTTCCACCAACGCGTTGGCCTCCTCGCTGGTGATCACCCCCACTTTAGCCAGCATGCGGCAATGGGCCATACTGCCTTCGATATCATAGGGATAAAGGCGTCTGTCCACCTGAATCGAGGATGTGAAAGCTTCAACGCTGGTATCGGTGCCTTCGGCAAATCGGCCGTCCCAGGGTTTATCGCTCATGATGATATCCTTGTTTAGGGTTGCTGCATTTTGAGTATTCGCAGCCGCAGCGCATTGAGCCGGATGAAGCCTTCTGCATCTTTTTGGCGGTAGACGTTGTCATCTTCAAAGGTGGCATGGGCCTCACTGTAGAGTGAGCAATCCGACTTGCGCCCCCGGACGATACAGTTGCCTTTGTAAAGGCGCAGCCGCACAACTCCGCAAACGGATTCTTGGGTCTCGTCGATGAGGTTCTGCAGCATCTGCCGTTCCGGCGCAAACCAGAATCCGTTGTAAACCAATTCGGCGTATTTGGGAATCAGGCTGTCTCGCAGGTGGTGCACCTCGCGGTCCAGGGTGATGGATTCCATGGCCATATGGGCCTTTCGCAGAATGGTGCCCCCGGGAGTTTCGTATACGCCCCTGGACTTCATCCCAACGTAGCGGTTCTCAACCAAATCTTCACGTCCGATGCCGTGTTTACCCCCCAACCGGTTAAGTTCAGCCAGCATGTCGGCCGCAGAGAGGGGTTGCCCGTTCAAGGCCACCGGGTTGCCGGCCTCGAACGTGAGCTCAATGGTCTGTGCCGTATCCGGCGCATCCTGGGGCGACACGGTCAGGTGAAATATATCTTCCGGGTAACCGGCCCAGGGATCTTCTAAGATGCCGCCCTCGTAGCTGACGTGCAACAAATTCCCATCGGTGCTATACGGTTTAGAATGGGTGGTAGGCACCGCAATACCATGCTTTTTGGCAAAGGCCATTAAGGCGGTTCTCGAATTGAGGTCCCAATCACGCCAGGGCGCAATGATGGTGATTTGGGGATCGATGGCCAGGTAGCTGAGTTCAAAACGCACCTGGTCGTTCCCCTTGCCGGTGGCGCCGTGGCTGACGGCATCGGCGCCTTCAATGGCGGCGATTTCCATCTGGCGCTTTGAGATCAGCGGCCTGGCGATGGAGGTTCCCAACAGATATTGGCCTTCATAAATGGCATTGGCCCGGAACATGGGAAAGACATAATCACGGACAAACTCCTCTTTCAAGTCGTCCACGTAAGCCTTGACAGCACCGGTTTTATAAGCATTTTGCTCAACATCGCCCATGGGTTCAGGTTGACCCAAATCAGCGGAAAATGTCACCACTTCACAATCATAGGTTTCGATGAGCCATTTGAGAATCACCGAGGTGTCCAATCCCCCGGAGTAGGCTAAAACCACTTTCTTCACTTTTGCGCTCACGTCTTCAGATCTCCTTCTATTCTAATTTCCGACACCACTTGATAATATATCATCCAGGCATTGAACCAACCCGTCGATCTCATCACGGCTAATAACCAATGGTGGCGCCAAGCGCAATACATTATCCTGAATGCAATTGACAAGAAAGCCTTTTTCCATGCAGGCCGTGACAACACCTGCCCCCGGTATGGATAGCTGCACGCCCACCAGCAGACCTTTGCCGCGCACGGCTTCTATCTGGGCATGCTTCTCCTTGAGCGCATTTAACCGGGCCATCAGATAATTCCCCATCTGCGCGCCATTTTCCAGAACACCCTCTTGTTCCAGTATCATAAGAACCGTAAGGGCCACGGCCGATGCCAGTGGGGTTCCCCCAAAGGTGGAGGCATGGGCACCCGGGCTGAAAGCTGTGGCCACTTTCTCGGTGGCCAGCATGGCGCCGATGGGCATTCCGTTGCCCAGGGCCTTGGCCAATGTCATGATGTCCGGCGCCGCATCAAAATGCTCATAGGCAAACAGTTTGCCGGTGCGGCCTATACCGGTCTGGACCTCATCAAAGATCATCAGGCACCCTGCTTCATCGCAAAGTTTGCGCACCTGGGAGATGTATTGGGCATCAGGACAAACCACACCGCCTTCACCCTGAATCGGTTCCAACATAACAGCGCATGTGGAGGGTCCCACAATACAACTCAACTCCTCAATATCGTTAAAAGCGACAAAATCAAATCCCTCCAGGATAGGATCAAACCCCTTGCGCACCTTCTCTTGTCCGGTTGCCGAAAGCGTGGCCATGGTTCGTCCATGAAAGGACTGTTTCATGCTCACCACCCGATACCGCTGGGGGTTGCCCTGGTCCTGAAAATATTTACGGGCCAGCTTGATGGCAGCTTCATTGGCTTCCGCACCGCTATTGGCGAAAAAGACCCGGTCAGCAAAGCTGCGGGAGGTGAGCCAGGCCGCCAATTCGACCTGGGGTTGGGTATAAAACAGATTGGAGACGTGCCAAAGGGTATTGGCCTGTGTGGTCATGGCCTCTATGAGCTTGGGATGCGAATGCCCCAGGTTGCAGACCGCTATTCCGGCAATAAAATCGGTATAGGCCCGTCCCTGGTCGTCATACAAAGTGCACCCCTTCCCTTTAACCAGTACAAGAGGATACCTGGCATAAGTATTTGTAATAACTTGATCTGCCGTTTGTTTAACATTCATCACTTTTTCCTTAACCAAGGAATAAAAACGATTTAAGAGATGGTCACTTCCGTACCCACCCCCTGGTCCGTAAACAGCTCCAGCAATATTGCGTGCCGGCGTTTCCCGTTAATAATGGGAACTTTTTTGACGCCGCCCCGCAAGGCTTCGACGGCGCATTCGATCTTGGGTATCATACCGCCGGTAATCCCTTTATCGGCAATCATCTGCCGGGCCTGCTCGGCATTGATGGAGGAGATGAGCTGGGCCTTTTCGTCCAACAAACCATCCACATCGGTCATCAGGATCAAACGTCCGGCATTGAGGGCCACAGCCATATGACTGGCGACCAGATCGGCATTGATATTATAGGTCTCACCATTATCACCGACCCCCACGGGGGCAATCACGGGAATAAACCCGTCCTTGGTCAGGGTCCGGATTATCGCCGGATGGATCCGCGTCACCTGCCCCACCATCCCTGGATCAATAATTTCCGGCGGCTTGGTGTCATCCTCCTGAAAAACGATTTTCATCTTCTCGGCCCGGATCAGTCCACCATCTTTTCCGCTGAGCCCAACCGCTTTGACCCCTTGTTGGTTAATCTGGGCAACAATGGCCTTGTTTACTTTTCCTCCCAAGACCATCTCCACCACATCCATGGTGGGACCGTCAGTCAAACGCATGCCCCGGACAAATTTGGGTGTTATCCCCATCTGGTCCAATACCGAGTTAATCTGGGGACCGCCGCCATGCACCACCACCGGATGAAGGCCGACCAGCTTCAATAAGGTGATGTCACGGGCGAAGCCTTCTTTTAGCTGCTCCTCCACCATGGCGTGTCCCCCATATTTAATCACCACTGTCATACCGGCAAATTGACGAATATAGGGCAAGGCCTCAATGAGAATATCGGCAATATTGGTTTTCGAAATCGAGCTCTCCATCAAAGACTCCTCTATTGCTATAAGATATACCGACTAAGGTCCTCATCATCTTTGATATTTTTCAGTTTATCATCTACATAGGCGGCATCGATTACGATCTTGGCAGCCGCCACATCGGGTGCATCAAACAAGATATCTTCCAGCAGGCACTCCATCAGGGTGTGCAGCCGTCTAGCGCCTATATTTTCCGTACGCTGGTTAACCTCTTCGGCAATGGTCGCCAGCCTTTCGATGGCATCCGCTTTAAACGACAACGCCACACCGTCCGTCTTAAGTAACTCAATATACTGTATGACGAGTGCATTATCCGGCTCCGTTAGAATGCGCACGAACTCATCACGCCCCAGGGAATCGAGTTCAACGCGAATGGGAAATCTTCCCTGCAGCTCAGGAATCAGGTCCGACGGCTTGATGGTGTGAAAGGCGCCGGAAGCGACAAACAAGATATGGTCGCTGCGCACAGGTCCGTATTTGGTGGTCACCGTGCTGCCTTCCACGATGGGCAATAGATCACGCTGCACACCCTCACGGGACACTTCAGGCCCATGGCCTCCATCTTTAGCCACGATTTTATCGATCTCATCCAAAAAGATGATTCCGGACTCTTCCACTTTCCCCACCGCCGTTCGAACCACTTTTTCCATATCCACTAGATTCTGGGCCTCTTCTTCGGCAATGGTTTGCAGTGCTTCCGGCACCTTGACCTTCCGGCGCTTGGTGTTCTTGGGCATCACGTTGTTGAGCATGTCCTTGAAGTTAATGCCAAGCTCCTCCATGCCCATATTGGAAAAGACCTCCACCACAGGTGTGGAGCGCTCGGGGACATCCAGGTCCACATATCGGTTGTCCAACTTGCCATCGCTCAACATACGGCGCAATTTTTCGCGGGTGGTGGAAGCGGTTTGGGCGGCTTGCTCCGCTGCCGCCGCGATATCGGATGAACCCTCTGTCTCTATTTGTAAATTTTGCTTGGGCTCGGATTTTGGAAGCAGCAGATCCAGCAAGCGCTCTTCGGCGATTTGCCGGGCCTTGCTTTTTACAGCCTCTTGCTCCCGTTGGCGGACATCGTTGACCGTCAGATCCACCAGATCCCTAACCATGGACTCCACGTCGCGGCCCACATACCCCACTTCGGTGAACTTGGAGGCCTCAACCTTGTGAAATGGCGAATCGGTCATCCGGGAAAGACGCCTGGATATCTCAGTCTTGCCCACTCCGGTGGGGCCGATGAGGATTATATTTTTAGGGGCAATCTCTTCACGAAGGGCCTCGGGCACCTGCCGGCGCCGCCAGCGGTTGCGCAAGGCGATGGCTACGGATCGTTTGGCATTGTGCTGACCGATGATAAATCGATCCAGCGCTTGTACTATCTCGATGGGTTTAAGGTTCTGCATGATAAGGTATCTCTTCGATGGTCAATTGTTGGTTGGTGAAAACACAGAGCGTCGAGGCGATCTGCATTGCGGCTTTAGCCACTTGCACGGCGTCCATTTCGGTATGGTCAAGCAGCGCCATAGCGGCCGATTGGGCGGCCACCCCGCCTGATCCGATGGCGAGCACCCCTTCATCGGGCTCGATGACATCGCCATTGCCGGAGATCAAAAAAAGGTTCCGATCATCGGCGGCCAGCATCAAGGCCTCCAATCGCCGAAGATACTTGTCAGCACGCCAATCCCGGGCAAGTTCCACTGCACTGCGCGTCAAGTTCCCATTGTACCGTTCGAGCTTCCCCTCCAATTTTTCGCTGAGGGTCAAGGCGTCCGCAGTGGCGCCAGCAAAACCGACCAAGATCCGATCATTGTAAATCCGTCGCACTTTGCGGGCATGGTGTTTAATAACCGTGTTGTTCAACGTTACCTGACCGTCGCCGGCCAGGACCACTTTCCCGCCATGACAAATCCCCAGTATGGTGGTGCCATGCATTGTTCCGTCTAGCTGTGTTGATGCCATCATCGTCATTCCAATTCATATAGTGCGTAAAGGGTCTTAAAACAATCAATCAACGTCAATTCACGAATATTTTTAGTCAGACCCGGTGAACGACGCCGTCCATTGCCAAGGAACATAACAGGCCCTGTCGCTGGCTTTAGCGTCTCGGATGGGCCTTGTCATAAGCCGCCATCAGGCGGTCAATACTAACATGTGTATAACGCTGGGTTGTGGAGAGGCTGCTGTGACCCAGCAACTCCTGAACAGCACGCAAATCCGCTCCGCCATCCAACATATGGGTGGCAAAAGAGTGGCGCATGGCGTGGGGTGAGATGGGTACCGCCAATCCGCATGCCCGTGCCAGCTTATCCACCACCCTTGCAATGGATCGGGTTGTCAATCGCCCATTGTCTTTGTTCAAAAACATGGCGCCATCGTCATGACGGCCGATACCAGCCTCTTGGACCAAAGCATCCCTATAATTCGCAAGGGCCTCAAGGGCTTTGGCACCAATAGGTACCAACCGTTCTTTGCCGCCTTTTCCCAGCACCCGGACAATCCCACTGTGGGCATCCACATCCCCCACATTCATTCCGGCCAACTCCGATACGCGCACCCCGGCAGAGTAAAGGGTCTCAAGGATCGCTTTGTTGCGCAGTCCCAGTACCCCGATCGGTTTGATGGTATCGAGCAAACGTAACATATCATCCACCACCAGATATGTGGGTATGGATTTACCATACTTCGGTGGATGTAAGTTTTCTGCCGGATTATCGTTAATCACCCGGTGTTTGTGCAGATACCTGAAAAAAGAGCGAATGGCCGCCAGTTTTCGGGCAATGGTGGTTTTCTGGTTTCGTTTGTGCAAATACCCAAGATAACGGCGAATCTGGAGTGTATCCACATCTTTCAGTTTGACCTTACCCAGTGCCTGGTTATCGTTTCGCACCTGGCTTTGATCTGCATCTCCAGCCACAAAGGCCGTTATCTCCAAAAGGTTGTGGCGATAGGCCCGCAGGGTATGGGATGAGTATCCTTTTTCTGCGGCCAGATTTTCAACAAACTGATCGATGTGCTGAATGATCGGCAAATGCTTCATTTTTCGATGTTCCGGGATTCAGACACCCGCTCCCCTTCCAATGGTTGCTACCATGTCGCTACACTGCGCCGGACAATCAGCAGGACCATGAGACCAAACTCTCCAGTTGGTTCCAATTGCTGACCTCCATAAATGGATGGGGTTGACGATTCCATGGCTGCGCATAAACCAGCGGCGTTATATTGTGGCTCTCCAATAAAAAACAAGTGTCCAGACGATCCTCCACGAAACAATTGATATTTTTAGCTTTTAAAACTTCGGGTTTCGCATCAAACGTGCCTGTGGGGGTTATGTCAACCTGGTATTGTTTCGGCGGTAAAATTTGGTCGATCCACTGGCGAATAGGCCCCAAATGGGGCCTTGCCGTCACCAATCGGATGGGGCCGAAAGCGTGCAATCGTTTCAACACCCGTCCAACGCCATCAAAGGGAATCAGTTGGCAGGGATAATCCCCTTCGATAATCCGATGGGCTGCACCGGATATGATCTTGGGATCGACATCCAGGCAATCTTCTAGTTGATACTGGGTAATATGCTCATAGGCGATATGGTTGATACCATACACATCTCTGAGAATGTCCAGAAAAAGCTGCATTGTATTGGCCAATACGCCATCAATGTCAAAGGCCAATCGCCTTGGGTCGATCATTGTCACATACACTTAACTCGACATATCGCCATTTGCATTATGCCGCCTGGCGTGTCTTCTTTTTTAGTCTGGAAATACGCCTTCGGTATATCTTGGCCATTTTCTTATCGTTATCCGTCAAGGCCTGCTGGCGCTGAACCCTGAGGCTCTTGATCATTTTCTTCAGTTCCTGGACAGATGCCGCCGTCTTTGATTTTGTCGCTGGAGCTGGTCTCTTTTCAGGCACAACCGGGCCGCCTTCTGCCGCCGCAATGGCCTCCAAGAGCTCTGCTTTTTTCATGCCGTGCACCCCGGTGATATCGGGCAGTTCCTTGGCTACTTCACGCAATTCGGTAACTGTCATCTTGTCGAGCGGTTTATCATGCAAATCATACTTTTTTTCCGTCATTGGGTGCTCTCCTTTTTGTCAATTCACCGTAAGTACCCTTAAATAGCCTATTTCGTTAGCCGATGTCAAATTTCAAATTCCTAATATCATTCGAATAACTGCCCGACAAACATCATTATGACGAGGTCGCGCACAGACGCTCCTTACATCAGCCGTCACCCTTTTTATTAAAAAAGGCCTTAAATAGATCAATGGGCAGGGGGAAAATGGTGGTGGAGTTGTTTTCTGCGGCCATTTCGCGCATGGTTTGCAAATACCGAAGCTGCAGTGCCATGGGATGATCATGGATAATTTTGGCTGCTTCGGCGAGCTTATTGGCCGCCTGGTACTCCCCTTCGGCATTAATAATCTTGGCGCGCCGCTCCCTTTCCGCTTCGGCTTGCTTGGCCATTGCCCGCTGCATCTCCTGGGGCAGATCAATGTGTTTTAGCTCCACGGTGGCCACTTTAATCCCCCAGGGATCGGTATGCGTGTCCAAAATCTCCTGGAGTTGGGTATTGATCTTATCCCGGTCCGACAACAATTCATCCAATTCTGCCTGGCCGCAAACACTGCGAAGGGTGGTCTGCGCCAATTGGGACATGGCGTAGTGATAGCTTTCGACATCCACAATGGCTTTGACCGGCTGAATCACACGAAAATAGATCACCGCATTGACCTTCACAGAGACGTTGTCACGTGTGATGACATCCTGGGGATCCACATCCATGGCAACCAAACGCATACTCACTTTGACCATGCGATCGATCAGGGGGATCAAGATAATCAGTCCGGGCCCCTTGGCCTTGATCACCCGTCCCAAACGAAATATAACGCCCCGTTCATACTCCTTTAAAATCTTGATGGCGGTGGTTAAAAAAAACACTACCAACACAATAATGGTCAAGACAGGCAGGGGTATCATCTGCAACCTCCAATATTTAGGTGCATCTGAGTTGATGCGATTGAAATTTTCTATGAATTCATCACGTTATAAGTTTTCAGGGAACGTATCTTATCGATTTATATGGGCTATGGCTCAACCGCCATCTTCAGAGGCGCCACCTTGACCACTAAATCTTCCACTGCCTGCACCCGAACCTGATCTCCCACCGATGCCGGCTCAACAAATACGGCTTGCCAAAGCTCCCCATGGACCTGAATCTTTCCGCGATCTCCATCAATCTGCTTTACGACCCCAACTTCATCAATCAACCCGTCCGCTCCGGTCCATGGTTTGTGGACGTGGGCACGGACCACAAGAAAGGCCAATGTGACAAAAAACCCTGATATTAGGAACACCGTGGGCAGCAGGATCCCCAAAGCCACCTGGAATTGGGGGGCGGCCCCTTTAAAAAGCATTAATGAGCCCAGCACAAGGCTCACCACGCCGGCGACACTGAGCATGCCGTAACTGGTCACTTTCAATTCCAATATGAATAAAATGATAGCCACTATGATCAACAAGATGCCGGCCGTATTGACCGGTAGGGTCTGCAGGGAGAAAAATGCCAGTATCAAGGCAATACCGCCCACCACGCCGGGAAAAATGGCTCCGGGATGGGACAATTCAAAATAGAGCCCGGCCAAGCCGATCATCAGCAAAATGTAGGCGATATTCGGATCACTGATGGTCTTGAGCACCTTTGTCCTGAAATTTTGGCTAATTTGAGTGATGCGGGCATTTTTCAGCGCCAAGGTCCCTTTGCCCTTTATTTCTCGGCCATGGGCCTTTTGAATCAATTGATCCATGTCTTGGGTCACAAAATCGACGACATTCTTTGCCACGGCTTCATCCGCGGTGATGGATACGCTTTCCCGGACCGCCTGTTCCGCCCATTTTTCGTTGCGTCCCCTGCGCTGGGCAATCCCCTTGGCAAAAGCGACCATGTCATTGACGGCCTTTTCCGCCATGGTTTCACCGATATCCTGGCCGCCTGCTCCAACCGGATGGGCGGCACCGATATTGGTCCCGGGTGTCATCACGGCAAGGTCCGCCGCCATGGTGATCATCACGCCGGCGGAAGCAGCCCGGGCACCACTGGGCGTCACATATACGATCACGGGAACCGTACAAGCATAGATGGCCTGAACGATTTTTCGCGTGGCCTCCACCAATCCGCCCGGGGTGTCCAAAGAGATGATAATACAGGCCGCATTGGTATCGGAAGCCCGCTTCAGGGCATCTGTGACGAATTCAGCCACGGCCGGACTGATGGGGTCCGCCACAGTGATGGTCAGGATTTCGTTTTTATCGGCAAGTGCGTGGCCTGCGGCCATGATGACCCATACCAAAGCCGCCAACCACATTAGGTTTTTGGTCATGTCAACATGCTCCATTGTGGTGGGTGGGATCTCCACTTAACATACTATCTTTGAATCGATGTGCAACACAACCTTAGACTGAAACTAAAGCGGGATACGCAATAGGGCCATGATTTTTTTCATATCATCCCAGACGGCCCGTTTTTGATCCGGGTTGCGCAGCAGGTAGGCAGGATGAAAGGTGGGCATCACCTTGATGCTGCCATAGGTATGGAATCGGCCGCGCAACCTGGAGATAGGCGCGCCGGTGTCCAGCAATGTCTGGGATGCGAAAGTCCCCAGAGTACAGACCACCTCGGGGGCAATGGCGGCCAATTGTCTCTCCCAAAATGGGCGGCAGGCCTTTATTTCATCAGGTTCAGGATTTCGATTGCCGGGTGGGCGGCATTTAATCACATTGCAGATGTAAACCTGATCACGGGATAACTTCATGGCTTCAATAATTTTATTGAGCAGTTGCCCTGCGGCACCGACAAAGGGAAGGCCTTGACGATCCTCATCGGCACCTGGCCCTTCGCCCACGAAGACCAACCGCGACTTGGGACTGCCCGCGCCGAATACAATATTGGTGCGGCTTGCCGCCAGAGCGCATCTTTTGCAATTACCCAGATCGGATCGAATATGGTCTAAGCTCTCCGCCTCTTTTTCCCCGTGGATCTGTGACGAGACCTCCGGTTTGTTCCAGCCATCTAAGCTGGACAGGGTATCAGTTGAAGGATCAAAGCCGCGGCAACCCCACTGCTCCAACTGTTTCAGTGTCGTTTGCAAGGCGGACAACGTCGCTTCAAGTGTATCAGGCGGTTTCATCGATAGATCCTAAATAATGGTTCATGAAAACCGGGTCCGTGCCAAAGCTTCCAAATCGCACCAGGCCCCTTATGTGTCCGTAGGATTGGTTTTAAGCGGAGACCAATTTTACGATATGGTCCAGTATCACATGGGCTAAATCAGCCTTGGGCATTACGTCCAATGATGTTTTGGAACCACCTTTAAAGTAAAGGCTGGCCTGATTGGTGTCGACTTCAAATCCGGTCCCCTCTGATCCGATGAGATTTCCCACAATCAAATCGAGCTGTTTTGATTCCAATTTCATCCTGGCAAATTCATCTAAATTTTGGGTCTCTGCTGCAAATCCGACCAGAACTTGATGATTGCTGCTGCGGGGAATGGATTTAAGGATATCCCGGGTGCGATCGAGAACCAATGTCTCCTGGCCTTTGGATTTCTTGATCTTATGGGCGGCCACCTGGGCCGGTTTATAATCGGCCACAGCAGCACTTTTGATAATGATATCGCTATGTTCAGCGTATTTCAATACAGCACCGCACATTTGGTCTGCGGTGGTGATGGAGACAAATTCCACATTATTGGGCGGCGAAAGCGTCGTGGGGCCGCTTATTAAAGTGACGCGGGCGCCCCGCATTTCAGCAGCGCGCGCCAATGCATACCCCATCTTCCCAGAAGAAGGATTACTGATGAATCGAACCGGATCGATGGCTTCCCGGGTGGGGCCGGCCGTCACCAACACCCTTTTCTGTTTCAGGTCTTTGGGGGTCATCAAGTTGAGAATTCGGTCAAAGATATACTCAGGCTCAGGGAGCCGTCCGGGCCCGGTGGTGCCGCAGGCCAATTCCCCGGCTTCGGGCAACAAGATGGAAAAGCCGTACCCCTTCAATCTATCCAGGTTGGATTGAACCGGTTCACTGGCATACATATTGGTATTCATCGAAGGGCAAAGCATCACCGGAGATGTCACCGCCAGCATAAACGTGGATAAAGGGTCATCGGCAATCCCGTTGGCCAGTTTCCCAAGGAGATTGGCGGTGGCCGGCGCGACAATGACGGCATCGGCATCTTCAGCCCATTGAATGTGTTGAATAGGGGCCGATTCGTGAGGGTCGAACAAGCTCTTGCACACCTTTTTACCGCTTAATGCTTCAAAGGTTAGCGGCCCCACGAAATGGCCGGCATTCTCGGTCATCAACACCTGAACGGAGGCTCCGGCCTTTACCAGCAATCGCAGCAATTCAACACTTTTATAGGCTGCAATTCCGCCGCACACCCCCAGCACCAGGTTTTTATGTTTCAGCGTAATGGTCATGGTTTAGTGCCTAATGTGGGAGCAACCCATATCTCGGTCCGTGTACTCATTTTTCCTTCGATGATACTGATAACACACCAGCGCGATTGCTTTTTGAACAACAGCATGCTCCGAGACGCCTTGATGGCGCTGATCAACTGCCACCCGTCCACTGGCATTTTATTTTGAAAAAAAGTAATCAGCGAGTTGACCTCGACCCGCCCTTTAAGCGACAGCAGTCCAGCGGTGAATCCGGATGTACTGAAGACAAAGGAGTTGCTGCGATCCACCTTTAATCGCTTGGGCAGCAACACATCGCCAAAGTCCAGATAGACACTTTTGCTTTGGGGCGCTGCCACCTTGTTGGCCGGACTTGGGGTACTCGAACTTGGGGCTCTTTTGGATTTCAAGGCCGAGCACCCGGTGGTCAAGACCATTGAAACCAGAACGATTATCCCCACTGATAAACACCTTGCTGTTGTTGATTTGATGGTCATCTTCATCTCCTTTAAGCCACTGGTCACTTCCGTTTCAGCTCTTTTTGTCGGTTTATCAAATCCGCCCATTCCCTTACAAGCAGTCCTAACTCCTTTCGAGTCGGACCGGTCTGTTTCGCTATTTTTTTTTCGATCCCGGCAAGGGTCTTGCGCAACTCCGCGCGACCGGGCTCTTTCTCTATCAAATGGCCGTAAATTCGAGCCGCTTTGCGTAGATAGCCCTGACGGGCGTAAAGCTCGGCCATGGTGACCGTATAAAACTGGGTTAACGTCATTATTACGGATTGGTTGCTTCGTTTTTAAATTTAAAAATCAATTCATCAAACCGGATCATTCCTAATTCTTGGCGGGCTATATTTTCCACAAATGCTGGATCATTCTGCAGTCGATCGACACTGCGGTACATCTGTAAATTTTCCTGAGTCAAACGTGCATTGCCTTTGAGCAGTTGCTGTTGGGCCTGGTCCAGACGTCGCAGTTCTACCAACCCGTTATCGCCAAACAGGACCACCAGCAGGAAGTTAAACATAGCGATAAAAATGACCGCTAACATGATTTTTTGCCGCTGGCTCACGATGATACCGTCCTTTTGCCCCAAACCCGCTTCACAAATTGAAGTTCAGTTGCGTTGAATATGAATGCCAGCCCGGTATACACAACCGCTCCCGTAAAGATAGATATCACCAACCCGGTCATCATCTCCATCGAAGGGTGGTTCCCCGCATGAATCATATGGTTGGCCACTGCCCACACGGCCACGCCCATTAGTAGTGCGCAAAATCCGGACCGCAATAGAGAACGCGCAATGGAGCCCCATTGGATACCGCCCACCTTATTATGCAGCGCAAGTGTGAGCAGCCCCAAATGCAGCACGGAGGCCAGTGATAGCGCCAGGGCCAATCCATTATGGGCCATGGTCCGCATCAACACAGCCCCGAATACAATATTCGCGGCAATGGCCACAGCTGCCACTTTAACCGGTGTGCGTGTGTCCTTCAAGGCATAAAATGTATAGATCAAAATGCGCACAGCAGAAAAGGCCCATAGTCCTATACCATAGTACAATAGAGCACTGGCCGTCAAACGTGTGGTCTGTTCATCAAAGGCCCCACGCTGAAATAGTATGGCAACAATGGGTTCCCGCAGCACGATCAGCCCAACCATGGATGGCAGCGTCATAAACAAAATAAACTGCACTGCGTGTGAAAACGTATCTTTCAAGGCATCCTCCTGCCCCATGCTCGCCTGGTGCGACAAGGTCGGCAATACCGCCGTGGCCATGGCAATGGCAAATACACCCAAAGGAAACTGCACCAGACGATCGGCATAGTAGAGATAGGAGACGCTGCCTTGGGAAAGAAACGAACCCATTAAGCAGATCACCAAATTGTTAATCTGATAGACAGCCGCACCGAACAGGGCCGGCCCCATCAGCCGTAATACCTGCTTCATGGCTGGGTGCCACAAGGGTACAGATCGCCATAAATGAATCCCCTTTTTTATCAAAAACGGTACCTGGAGTCCCAATTGGAGCCCACCACCGACCAGTACGCCCAAGGCCAACCCTGTCACCCGGGTGGTCATTGAAGGAGATAGCCATGCGAAGATGGACAACATGCCGATCATGGCGACATTTAACAAAACAGGGGCCACGGCCGGGGCTGCAAAATGCCCCAACACATTTAAAATCCCCATGCATAACGCCACCAACCCAATGAAAATGGCGTAAGGCAACATAATGCGGGTCAACCGGATACATAACGCATATTTCTCAGGATCTTCGGTAAAACCGTAAGCCAAAAGATGAATTAGAACCGGGGCCAATAAAACCCCCAGAACTGTGGCCGACACCAGTACCAACGATAAGAGACGGAGTGAGCCGACGGCCAATTGCTCGGCTTCATCACGGCCTTTGTGATTCAATGTGTCCGTGAACACCGGCACAAATGCAATGCTCAACGAGCCTTCACCAAAAAGGCGCCGCAACAAGTTGGGAATTCGGAACGCCACAATGAAAGCATCGGAAAACAACCCGGCACCGAAAAAAGAGGCGATCACCATGTCGCGGACATACCCCAGTAAGCGGCTTAGGAGGGTAGCTGCCCCAACGATGCCGGCGGCTTTGGTCACACGCTCATTGTCCGACACTGTAGCGGGCGTCGTCTGTTGTGGCTGTTTCATTCTTTTTTAGGGTATCCATTGAATAATCGTTGACATCATCAGGCCATATCTGTATAGATTCAGATTTTTAAATAAGCTATCTCAACTATTTGAAAGGAGTTGACCATTGGCCAACCATAAATCTGCACTCAAACGCGCCGGCCAGAACGAGAATCGCCGTATGCGCAACAGGTCGGTCAAGACCCGTGTTAAGACCGTTGTTAAAGAGGTTCGCCAGGCAGTCGCAAATAATGCCGATGACGGGGCAAAAGCCCAATTGATAACCGCCCAGTCAGCCATCGACAAAGCCGCCAAAAAAGGCGTGCTGCACAAACGCACTGCCGCCCGGAAAGTTTCCCGTCTGGCTAAATTGAGCCGCACGGTACAGTCTTAGAGATAGACACCATACCCAAAAATACCAAAAAGCGCCTGGTGTATATCCCCACCATGGCGCTTTTTCTTCCTTAGCCCTTGCTCCGATCCCATTAAACCGCATATCAAAAATTATCTATCAGCCGGCGATATACATATTCCGCCATCTGTTCAGACAAGACGCGGATGGCTTGGCGACGGTTGCCTTCTGTTATGGTCTTATCTCCATCCTGGGCAACATCATAGGCCTGTGCAGCACTGAGACCCGACTTTTTCCACAGCACGCTGCCTGCGACATCGGTTAGGGTGAGAGACAGGGTCGCAGAGACCCTTCGTTCGGAGGCTGTATTGATACCCCTGCGGGACGCCGTATCCCAGACGATGGAATCTATGGTACCGCTCAAGACGGCATCGGCTTTGCCCGCATCCACCACCGATCCCTGGCGGCGACGGTTCAGCTCATTGATCAAGGCATTGGTTATGGAGATCTCCATACCCGTCTCTGAGCTGCGGTTTTCCAACACCTCAACGGCGACGGTTTGTATCCCTCCCGGCAGGTCACCGCGACCGGCAAATTGATATCCGCAGGCCCACAGCATCCCCAGGCAAATGAACCCCCACATCAGCAACAGAGGGTCACTGCTCACCTCGCAAATGCGGTTCGCCGCTGTCCATCTATGGCTGCGGTCTTTAGGCAACAATGTTCACCAATTTGTTCGGAACGACGATGACCTTTCGAATGGTTTTGCCATCAATAAACTTTAAGACCTTTTCATCTTCCATGGCCAATTTCTTTAAGGTCGCCTCATCCGTATCCAAAGCAACGGCAAAACGGCTGCGCAGCTTCCCATTGACTTGAGCCACAACGGTCACCTGATCCTTGACCAGTGCATCTTCAATGTATTGGGGCCATGGCGTTAGCAGTATGCTCTGGCCGTGTCCCAACATTTGCCAAATCTCTTCGGAAAAATGGGGCACAATGGGGCTCAAAAGCAAAATCGCGCTCTCCACGGCGTGTCGCATGACACCATCGCAGTGGGATGCTTTTTTGGAGGGCTTAAGGTTGTACATCTGATTGACCAACTCCATCACCGCGCTGATGGCGGTATTAAAATGAAATCGGTCCTCAATGTCTCGGGACACTTTGTGGATAACCTGATGTGTCTTTTTATATAACGCTCGTACATCACCTTCCAACTGATCCGGCATGCCGCTGTACGGCTGTACATCTGAAATTCGACTGAACCATTTTGAAACCAGCCGCCAAACACGATTTAGAAACCGTGCGCTGCCCTCCACACCCTGATCGCTCCATTCCAAATCTCGTTGGGGCGGTGCGGCAAACAGACAAAATAGACGTGTTGTATCCGCACCGTATCGATCAAGGAGAATATTGGGGTCCACCACATTGCGCTTGGATTTGGACATTTTTTCGACGCGGCCCAAGGTGACGGGTCGGTCACATAATGTACATTTTCTGTCCTGGCCATCCTCTACCACCTGCTCCGGAAAAAGAAATCCATGCTCGGGACACATCATGGTCTCCTTGCAAACCATGCCCTGGGTCAACAACCTTGTAAAAGGCTCTTTGAAATTAACCAAACCGATATCTTTTAAAACACGGGTAAAATATCGCGAGTAGAGTAGATGTAAAATCGCATGCTCCACCCCACCAATATACTGATCCACCGGCATCCAATAATCAACAGCCTTAGGATCGAACATGGCCGTGTCACAATGGGGACTGCAATAGCGTTCGAAATACCAGGAAGACTCCACAAATGTGTCCATGGTATCTGTATCGCGACGTGCCCCGGCGTTACCGCATTGGGGACAATCGGTCCTTTTGAAAGCGTCCAGTGTCGGCAGCGGTGACCGGCCGCCGTCCAACATGTCGGCATCTTCCGGCAGGACAATGGGCAAATCTTTTTCCGGAACCGGCACCATCCCGCATTCGGGGCAGTGAACCATTGGAATCGGGGCCCCCCAATACCGTTGGCGCGAAATTCCCCAATCTCTCAGTCGATAACTCACGGCTCGCTTACCGATTCCTCTCTCTTCCAACTTGTCAGCGATCCCTTCCATGGCCTGGCGGTTCCCAAGTCCGTCAAAGGGAGCTGAATGGGCCATCACCCCATTTTCGGTGAAAGCCTCCGTCATGGCGGCACTGTCCAGCTGCGCATCCTCCGGATTGATCACCACCACGATTTCCAAATCGTATTTCTTGGCAAAATCGAAGTCACGCTGGTCATGGGCAGGTACCGACATCACCGCCCCGGTGCCATACTCCATGAGCGCAAAGTTGGCCGTATAAATCGGCATTCGGCGACCGTTCATGGGATTGATGCAGTAAACTCCGGTAAATACCCCTTCCTTCTCATAATCCTCAATGGCCTTGCTGGTGCGCTCTTGGAGGCTGATGCGCTGAATAAATTCTTCCACCGCCTCTTCTTGCCCGGTCCCCTTGGCCAACTTCGGCACCATTGGATGCTCCGGTGCCAAGCACATAAAGGTAGCGCCATAGACGGTGTCGTGGCGAGTGGTAAACACAGGTATGACGGCGTCACTGTCTTCGACCTGAAACCGTATTTCAGCGCCTTGACTGCGACCGATCCAGTTTTTCTGCATGGTGGTGACTTTAGTTGGCCATCCCGGCAGCTGATCGCAATAAACCAAAAGGTCTTGGGCATAATCGGTGATGCGAAAGAACCACTGCCATAGCTTTTTCTGCTGCACCGGTTTCCCGCATCGCCAGCACATTCCAGCTTCCACCTGCTCATTGGCTAAAACGGTTTGACAAGGCTCGCACCAATTCACGTAGGCCTCTTTTCGATAGGCCATACCTTTCTCGTACATCTTCAAAAAGAGCCATTGCTCCCATCGGTAGTAATCTGGCTGGCAGGTGGCTATCTCGCGATCCCAGTCGTATGAAAACCCCAACCGCTTGAGTTGGGCCCGCATCGCATCGATGTTTTCATAGGTCCACCTGGCCGGATGGGTGTTATTGGCAATGGCGGCATTTTCAGCCGGCATGCCAAAGGCATCCCATCCCATGGGATGAAGTACATTGTACCCCTGCATGCGTTTATACCGGGCCACCACATCACCAATGGTGTAGTTGCGGACATGCCCCATGTGGATCTTACCGGAGGGATAGGGAAACATCTCCAGTAAATAATATTTTGGCTTGGCCGGGTCCACATCCACTTCAAACAACCGGTTCTCCTGCCAGGTGGTTTGCCATTTCTGCTCTATCATCAGTGGATCGTATCTCTCTTCCATGAACTTTCACCTATTGCTTAGCGCCGATTTTCCTGCGCTTTGTTCGTCCCTAATCGTCATATCGCCTATGCCGCATCGGCAATCATGCGACGCAAAGGTTAACCCTGTCGCTGCATTAAAAAAGTAGGATTAACCGTCTGATTTCCCATGCCATAAGATGGATGAAAGTGCAACCTTTGGAAACGATTCCGGTTTTGGGCAAATCGAATTGTAAACACATCGCAATCCCCTGTATATACGAATTTATTTGACTTAACCGCCCTATTTGCATATCAAAAAGAAACCCATGGATATAAAAATCCCTCTAAGTTCTTACATGATTCAACCCAAGAAGGACAAAACAGATAATGACGAGTAAAATTCTGATCAACGCCATTGATCCGGAAGAGTGCCGAATTGCCAAGGTCATCGACAATCAATTGGAAGAATTTCAAATTGAGAGCGCCGGTCGCGAGATTATCCACGGCAATATTTATAAAGGCGTGGCCACCCGTGTGGAGCCCAGTTTACAGGCCGTTTTTATTGATTTCGGTGGTGAAAGAAATGGTTTTATGCAGCGGCAGGAAATCCATAGCGACTATTTTCAAGAAAATCAGACCGGCGCCCGCACCATACAACACCTGATCAAAAGGGGACAGGAATTGATGGTGCAAGTCACCAAAGATCCGGTGATGAAAAAAGGGGCCATGCTGACCACATTTATCTCCCTGCCGGGACGTTATATCGTCTTGATGCCGGGAAGCAGTACCAACGGTATCTCACGAAAAATTGAGGATGAAAAGGAACGCAAACGCCTCAAACAAATCATTAACTCGCTTAAAATCCCGACGGGCTTCAGCGTGATCGTTCGTACCGCCGGCATGGGCTGCACCAAGACCCAGCTGTCCAAAGACCTGAACTACTTGCTACGGCTATGGAAAAACATCAACCAGAAAGGCATGAAAGAGCAAGCGCCGGCTGTACTCTATAAAGAGCGGAGCCTGTCGGTGCGTTCGATCAGAGACTACTTCACCGCTGATGTCAGTGAAATCCTCATTGATGATGATGCCGTATTTCACGAGGTAAAAAATTTTATTCAAATCATCTCCCCCAAGCATCGACGGATCGTCAAACGCTACACTGCGGATCGTCCCATCTTTACGAAACACCAGCTGGAAGAACAGATAACGACCATTTTCGACAACCGGGTGGGACTCAAATCCGGCGGGTCGATTGTTATTGAACAGACCGAAGCATTGGTGGCCATTGATGTCAACTCAGGGCGAGGCACCCAAAAACGCACCATCGAGGAGACCGCCTTGATGACGAATCTTGAAGCCGCTGAGGAGGTGGCTCGGCAGCTTCGCCTCAGAGATTTAGGCGGACTCATCGTGGTGGACTTTATCGACATGCGGGATCTTAAGCATCGCTCCCAAATTGAACGCACACTGAGAAACCACTCCAAAACGGATAAAGCCAGAAGTCGCATTGGCAGAATTTCACAATTTGGTCTCTTGGAGATGTCGCGGCAGCGGCTGGCGCCGTCCATCGACTTTGGCAACCTGATGCCGTGCAATAGATGCCGCGGAAAAGGATGGATCCCCTCAACCGAGGCACTGGCCCTGCGCTTTTTACGCAGGCTCAAAATCGAAACCAGCAAAGCCGGTATGAAGCAGGTTCGCGGCATCATACCCAAACCCGTAGCCGATTACGTTCTCAATAAAAAACGCAAGGAGATTTCAGACCTTGAAATACGACGGGGGCTGTCGATCCATATCGAAGGGGACCAAAACCTGCTTCCCGATGAATGCCAAATCTCTTGTGACCCGGAATGCACAATGTAGCGGCCCCGTCACACCAGTGGCCATCCCATGCCGAAGCTGGGCGGTGGAGGAATCAATTATATGGAAGGCACCATTATACGGGAAGAATCATTTGACCTGCTGCTGCATTTCAAGTATACCAGCGCCGTCTTGTACACCTAATATGATCTTGACTGGCCCATGGCAAATCAACGTCATGGACCGGCCTGACGATCTCGTCTCATTTTGAGACATATGACGATAATTGCGTGGCGATTTCGTCGGAAGGCCAATTTAACGGATGTATTTAAAATGGCCTGCGGACGAAATCGTCGCGAATTTGATTTGGACAAAAAGGAGGTTCGCAAATGGATATTGCTTATGCAATGGGTCAAGCAGGTGGTGCAGGCGCACAAGGCGGAGGCGGCTTGTTGGCTACCCCGCTGTTCCCTATCATATTGATGCTGGGTGTCATGTGGTTTTTTCTGATTCGGCCCCAACAAAAAAAACAAAAAGAGCATCGGGAAATGATTAGCAATCTCAAAAAGGGAGATCGTATCATTACCTCGGGTGGTCTATACGGCCGTATCACCGGGCTAACCGACAGTACGTTGACCCTTGAAATTGCGGATAAGGTACGTGTTAAGGTTGGCCGGGCGCATATCGGAGGGCTAGCCCAAACAGCGGCCCAAACCACCGACCAGACCAAAGAGAAATCAGAGCCCAAAAAAAAGAAATAACCTGAAGCTGCCGGCGTCCAATGGGATACGGTGTTCAGTATCCCCTTTGCCGATAGCGATTTTCCGAGCTCAGACCTTAAAAGAGGAACGGAACATTGAAAACAACTTCCTGGCGTTCCATCGTCGTGATTATCGTTCTCCTGACCGCCATTGTACACGTGCTTCCCACCCTTCACATGGCCGTAAAAAAAATGGACCAGCCCACATGGTGGCCTAAGAAAAAGATCAACCTGGGCCTCGATTTACAAGGCGGCATGCATCTGGTCCTGGAAGTCGACACGGATAAAGCCGTAGAGAATACCGTTAACCGCTCGTACGAAGAACTTCGCGGCTTTATACGTAAAAACAACATCCGTATCACGGCTTTACGCCAAACCAATGCCACCACCATATTGATAACCCTCCGGGACAATGCCGAACCCAATAAAGCCCAAGGGCTTATCGCCGACGAATTTAGAGACTATACGGTCACCACGACCAAAGTGGATGGTTCGGAAGCTGTCAAAATGGTATTTAAAGTGGACGAAGCCGAACTGGTGAAAAAAATGGCCGCGGAAAAGGCGCTCATGAAAATTCGAAACCGTGTGGATGAATATGGCGCCCGCGAACCGGACATTCGCCCCCAGGGCGAAAAACGCATCATGGTACAGCTGCCGGGTGTCATCGACCCTGAAAAGGCCCGCAGTGAAATTGGGCGAACCGGTAACCTGGAATTCAAATTGGTGGATGAAGTGGGCGATGTTCGCGAAGCCATCAACGGCAATGTTCCCCCGGCCAGCCAACTCTATTATTATCGGAAGGATGATCCTGAACTGGCCGGACGGCCCATCCTGCTGAAAAAAGAGACGCTGCTCACAGGGGAATACCTTTCCGAAGCGAGGGTCAACTTCGACCCATCAACAGGCCGGCCTGAAGTGGGCATAAAATTCAACACCAAAGGCGCCCGCATATTTGCAAAGATCACCGAAGAGAACATCAACAAACGTCTGGCCATTGTATTGGATGGCGAGGTCTATTCGGCTCCGACCATTCAGTCCAAAATTGTCGGTGCGGGGCGAATCACCGGCAATTACACGGATGACAGCGCCAAAAGTCTCGCCTTGATCCTGCGGGAGGCCTTTCCAACCCCGGTGAAAATTCTATACGAAAAGACTGTGGGGCCATCGCTGGGGGAAGATTCCATCCGAAAGGGCCTCATCTCCATGATCATTGGAGGCGCTTTGGTGGTCCTCTTCATGATGCTTTATTACAAAGGTGCGGGTCTCATCGCCAACATGGCCCTGCTGGCCAATATTTTACTGATTTCCGGCGGACTCGCTGGTTTCAGCGCGACCCTGACCCTGCCCGGTATTGCCGGCATCATCCTCACCATCGGCATGGCGGTGGATGCCAACGTGCTGATATTTGAACGCATCAAAGAAGAGCTAAGATTGGGCAAGACACCCCTGGCAGCAGTGGATGCCGGCTTTGACCGGGCCAGCTTGACCATTCTGGACGCCAATGTGACGACTTTGATTGCCGCCCTGGTTCTGTTTCAATTCGGCAGCGGTCCGGTTAAAGGTTTTGCCGTAACATTGAGTATGGGCGTTCTGTCAAGCCTGTTCACAGCCCTGATCCTGTCCCGCGCCGTTTTTGAATACTTTCTGGTGCAGCGAAAAATAAAGGCTTTGAGTATTTAACCATGGGTTACATGTATCCCATAGATCATTCGGAGACCGAGGAAAGCGAAACATGCAAATCATAAAACCCGATGTGAATATTAACTTTGTAGGCCGCCGTAAAATTGCTTATGGTTTGTCGATCATCATGATTTTGGCCAGCATTGTATCGCTGATTGCCCAAGGCGGACCCAAATATGGTATCGATTTCGCCGGTGGCGCAGAAATATTGGTTCAGTTGGATCAACCGGTGCCCATTGAGGCGGTGAAGACCGCATTGGTCGATATCGGCCTTGAGGGCTCTGCCGTGCAAAAGTATGGCCAGGGTTTGGGGGACAACTACCGTATATTGGTGGCAGCGGATCAGTCTCCGTCAACAGATCTGGCAACGAAAATCAAAGCGGGCCTGAGCGCTGGTACCGGCGCCACGGTTGATGAAAAATCTCTCTCGTTTGAGATGGTAGGCCCCCAGGTCGGCCGGGATCTGCGGGAAAAGGCCTTGCTGGCCATGTTTTTTGCCTTGCTCTTTATCACGGTTTATATCTCAGGCCGGTTCGAACTCAAATGGTTCATCAGCGCGGTTATGGCCATCTGCCTGGCCCTGGCCGTCTATGCGCTCAACCTCATAGATCTGAGCATCCCGGCCCTGATGTTAGCGGCGTTGATCGTCACCCTCATTTTATTTTGGTTCCTTAACCTAAAATATGCCATGGGCGCCATTGTCGCGTTGATTCATGATGTCACCATCACGGTGGGGCTCTTTTCCATATTCGGTAAAGAGTTTACGCTGCCCATCATAGCGGCATTGTTGACCATTATCGGATACTCGCTCAACGACACCATTATCGTTTTTGACCGAATCCGGGAAAATTTGCGAAAGCATCATCGAGATCCTCTGATGACCATTATCAACACAAGCGTCAATCAAACATTGGGTCGGACCTTATTGACCAGTTTAACCACCCTAATGGTTGTCATTATCTTGTTCGCACTCGGAGGCGGCATCATTCACGATTTTGCCTTTGCCCTCATTGTGGGCGTTCTGGTGGGGACCTATTCATCTATATTTGTTGCCAGCCCCATTTTGCTGGCCTGGCAGAAACGCAGCTAATACGCACGAAACGCATCATTCTAACTGATTTACGGCCTTTACTGGTTCGGGGTTACCAATGGAACACCTTGTGCCGTGGCTCACCCTAAAAAGCGTACCAGGTATTGGGAACCACCTCTTTTACCGCTTGATTTCCCATTTCGGAACACCGGAGAGGGTATTGCAGGCCTCCGCAGCTTCGCTGACGCAAGTGAACGGTATAACGGCCCGGCTGGCGGCATCCATTACAGGGCACTGCCCCGGAGATGACGTCTTCAGAGAGATTGAGAAATGCGGCAAGAAAGGGTTTAACATCATCACCTTGAACGATTCACACTACCCTGCCCTGCTGCTGCAGATACCAGATCCGCCACCGTATTTATACTGCTATGGCGCCTTGGCCGGCGACGACTGCCATATCGCGGTTGTGGGGTCCCGCAAGGCGTCCAACTATGGGAAATCCTGTGCCAAAAGACTGTGCCAAGAGCTTACGGAAAACGGTGTGTCCGTGGTAAGTGGTATGGCCAGGGGCATTGACACTGCGGCCCACGTTGGATCTCTCACCGGCGGCGGGAGCACCATTGCGGTGCTGGGTTCAGGTCTGGAACGTGTATATCCGGCTGCGAACCGCAAGCTCTTTCACCGAATTGCTAAAAAGGGTGCGGTTCTATCTGAGTTTCCGTTAAATTCCGAACCCCTGGCACATCACTTTCCGCAACGAAACCGCATTATCAGCGGCATGGCGCTGGGTACCGTGGTTGTCGAAGCGGCTAAACGCAGCGGCTCCTTGATCACAGCCAGATTAGCAGCGGAACAAGGACGAGAAGTCTATGCCGTACCGGGAAGCATCTACGCTGCCACAGCACGCGGTACCCACGATTTAATTAAACAGGGCGCCAAACTCGTCGAGACCGCACAAGATATTATAGAAGAGGTTGCCCCTCATATGGAGGTCATTCATACATCCCCAAATAACGTTACAAAACAGGACCCTACATCCGGTAAAGCCATATCCATGTCGAAACTTGAGAAACAGCTCCTGGAAGCCATGAGCCCCTACCCGGTACACATTGACTTGTTGGCCCGCCGGTGCAACCAAGAGATCGGAACGTTGACCGCCACACTGTGTCAATTGGAGTTAAAAGGCGCCATCATTCAGGAGCCTGGAAAATTTTATCTCCTGAAAAACGCGCCCATTGAAAATGATTGAGCTTTCAATTGACGCCAAGATGTCCAGGTTATAAAAGACCAGCAGCCAGAACATGATCTTGCATGGAGGAAACGTTTTTAAATGTGCACCATAGATCACTTGAAACTTGATCCGCATGTGCTATCACTGGAGGGGTCGATAAAAAGGAGCCCCCCGGGTATGCACGGGATCGCACTACATTTAAGGGTTAAGCTGTAAATTTAATCACATCATTTGGAGAACATATACTGTGTCAAACAAGCCGCTCGTCATTGTAGAATCACCCACAAAAGTGCGCACGATCTCAAAATATCTGGGCAACAATTTTAACGTGGCCGCCACTGTGGGACATATTAAAGACTTGCCTCCCAAAGAGATGGGCATTGATATCGATAAAGATTTCAAACCCAAATACCGCACCATCCCCGGCAAGCAAAAAGTGATATCAGCGCTGAAAAAAGCCGCCGGTGAGAGCTCCGACGTCTATCTGGCGCCTGACCCGGACCGCGAAGGCGAAGCTATCGCCTGGCATGCAGTGGATGTGTTGAAAAAAAAGGGGCGCAACTTTCATCGCGTGCTGTTCCATGAGCTCACCAAAAAGGCCATCGTGAAAGCGATTGAAGCGCCGGAAGAACTCAATCGTGATAAATATGAAGCCCAGCAGACCCGCCGCATATTGGACCGGCTGGTGGGCTACCAGGTCTCACCCCTGTTATGGAAAAAGGTGAAAGGCGGATTAAGCGCAGGCCGCGTTCAATCCGTGGCCGTTAGAATCATATGCGAACGTGAGAGATCCATTTACGCCTTCGAACCCCAAGAGTATTGGTCGATCACCGCTCAGTTGGAAGGGGCGAAACCGCCGGCCTTTGAAGCCAAACTGGTCAAAAAAGACGGGAAAAAAATAACCATTCCCGATGAGACCGCAGCTCATCAGATCGTCGAGACGGTTTCCAATGCGCCTTTCAAAGTCGCCAAGGTGGCTAAAAAAACGGTTCGCAGAAATCCCCTGCCACCTTTTATCACAAGCAAGCTTCAGCAAGAGGCCATCCGTAAGTTACGCTTTTCAGCAAAAAAAGCCATGCTCATCGCCCAACAGCTTTATGAAGGTATTGATCTGGGACCAGGCGAACCTGTGGGGTTGATCACTTATATGCGTACCGACTCCACCCGCATCGCCGCTGAGGCCGCCAATGAGGCCCTCGATTGGATCCGCACCGCCCATGGTCAAGAATATGCCATGGACCAACCTCGATTTTTCAAAAACAAAAAAAAGGTTCAGGATGCCCATGAGGCCATTCGCCCCACCTCCGTGGTTCGCACACCGGAAAAAGTGGCATCGGCTCTTAACAAAGACCAAATGGCACTCTACCGTCTGATATGGCAGCGTTTTGTTGCCTCCCAGATGAAACCGGCGCTGATCGATCAGAATTCAATAGCCATCCAGTCCGATGTATATACCTTTAATGTCACTGGCTCATCGATCAAATTCCCAGGCTTCATGGCACTGTATCAATCCGTTGATCAAAAAGCGGAAAGCAGCCGCAAGCAGCAGCCTCTTCCGCCACTTGTAGAGGGCGACAATGTAGACTTGAAGCAAATCACGCCCAAACAACATTTTACCCAACCTCCACCGCGTTTTTCAGAAGCGTCACTGGTCAAGGAGCTTGAAGAAAACGGTATCGGCCGTCCGAGTACCTACGCCGCCATCTTATCGACCATCCGCGAAAAGGGATATGTTGACTTGGTCAAAGGTTATTTTCACCCCAGTGAACTGGGATTTATCGTCAACGATCTGTTGGTGGATAATTTTCCGGAAGTCTTCGGGGTTGAATTCACAGCCCAAATGGAAGACAACTTGGATCGTGTGGAAACGGCCGATTTAAACGCCGTCGAAGTACTTAGAACCTTTTACGGCCCATTTCGGGGAAAGCTGGACAGGGCCGAACAGGAAATGCTCAGCGTCAAAGGCGTCGGCATCGCCACCGGCATCACGTGCCCCCAGTGTAAAGAACAGGAACTGCACATCAAAGTTGGTAAAAACGGACATTTTCTGGCCTGCAACGGTTACCCGGAGTGCAACTATTCACGGGATTACGAGCGAGACGAAAAGGGGCGTATCGCCCCCATCGAACTTAACCATGAAGCCGCCACTGATAAAGTTTGCCCTGTATGCAACAAAGAGATGGTCGTCAAACGCGGCAGGTACGGAGAGTTCATCGCCTGCAGTGGATATCCGGAGTGCACCCATACCGAATCGGTCAACGGCAGCGGCGGAGGCAAATCCATCGGTATGCAGTGCCCCGAAAAAAACTGCCAAGGGGAGATTGTTGAAAAACGATCAAGACGCGGCAAGATCTTTTACGGGTGCGCGCGCTATCCGGATTGTAAATTTGCCACCTGGGACAAACCTATGGATAAGACCTGTCCGGTTTGCAGCAAACCATATCTTGTGGAAAAAAATACCAAGCGCAATGGCAATTTTATCGCTTGTGTGGATCGCGATTGCGGCTATAAAGAGCCAATCGAGTAGCACATGGCCAAGCCCCCGGCAGACAACATCATTCAATCCGATCCGCGCCTATCTCAATTACGCCAAGATGCAGTGACCATATTTCAAGCAGGTCTTAAGGCCGTATCACCTTCCGATGCAATGCTCAGGTATTGCAGCAGGCGTAATGATCACCTTATCATTGGCGATCGTTCATTTAACATCGGTGCTTACCAGAATATATGGATTGTTGGCGCCGGTAAAGCCACTGCAGCCATGGCCCAGGTCATGGAAGATCTCCTGGAGGATAATATCGATGGTGGGCTGATCAGCGTAAAATACGGACATACAGCGCCGCTGAGAGCCATACATACCATCGAAGCCGGCCACCCCATTCCCGATACACCTGGCCAATCCGCGTCATTAGACATATTGGAGTTAGCCCATAAAGCCGGGAAAGACGACCTGGTTATCGTATTGCTCTCAGGCGGTGGTTCGTCACTGCTTCCTTTGCCGATCCAAAGTATCACCCTGGAAGAAAAACAGGAAACATCGAATATTCTAATCGGATGCGGCGCAACCATTCATGAAATCAACGCCATACGTAAACACATATCCGCCATAAAAGGAGGGCGCCTGGCCAAGGCCGCCTTTCCAGCAACCGTCGCCACGCTGATACTATCGGATGTTGTGGGTGATGACTTGGATGTCATCGCATCAGGTCCCACGGTGCCGGACGTCTCCACCTTCGCCCAGTGTGGCGAGATCATCCAGCGTTATAACCTCTCCCATCGACTGCCCCCGTCGGTTGTGACGCATATCTCAAATGGCGTTGCCGCTCTAGTTCCCGAAACACCTAAACCAACCGCCGATGCCCGGCATCATGTCCACCACCAGATCGTGGGCAGCAACAGAGACGCCATCGCAGCCGCAGCGACGAAAGCAAGGGACTTAGGGTATCACACCCTCATTCTTTCTTCTGTCATGGAGGGCGAAACGCGAACCGTGGCACAGGTGCATGGTGCCATAGCGCGAGAGATCCTCGCCACCCGACACCCGCTGCCTACCCCAGCCTGTGTCCTATCCGGTGGAGAAACCACAGTGACCCTTAGAGGCAATGGACTGGGCGGGCGCAACCAGGAGTTTGCCCTTGCGGCTGCCCTTGATATTCAGGATACAGCTCTTATTGTTGTGCTCAGTGGGGGTACGGATGGAACCGACGGCCCCACCGACGCGGCCGGCGCCATTTGCGACCACACCACAGTTCAACGAGGTAAAAAAGCAGGCCTGGATTACCGTCAGCATCTGGAAAACAATGATGCATATCCGTTTTTTAAAAAATTGGGGGACCTGTTGATGACCGGGCCGACGCAGACAAACGTAATGGACCTCCACATAATCCTGGTTGAACATCCGGAGAGCCCCATATCCTGCGTTGCCAAGGATTCGCAGTAGTGGACTACGGCTTCATCCTTGGTCGCCTTGGCTATGGGGCTCTCCGGATGTTCAACCATTTGCTATGGCCCGATGGCCGGAGGACTCCATATCCTGCGTTGTCAAGGGATCGCAGTAGGTGCAAATTGCCGGAGGGCTCCAGATCCCGCGTTGCCAGGGGTTCGCAGTATGCGCAATACGGCTTCACCCCTGGTCGCCTGGGCTCTGAAGCCCTCCGACAATTTGCACGGGGCAGCTATGCTGGGCTCGATAGCCCTTAACTAAACAGGAAGTGCAGATGCAGTTAAATTTTGAGCCGATTGATCTTAAACGGCAGGAAGAATATCATCATCGCCTATCTCAATGCAGCCAGATTGCTTCGGATTATAGTTTCATCAATATTTGGGGCTGGGGGGATGAATACGGTTTGCAATGGGCCTGGCATGATTCGCTGGTCTGTATTAAACAGACCCGTCCGTCCGAGATGTTGTGGGCACCGGTGGGAGATTGGCAGGGTACTGACTGGGAGCCCATGCTGGTGGCGGCCAAAGAGAACTGCCCGAGATTCATACGCGTGCCGGAGATGCTTTTAAACATTTGGAAAGAGAAAACGGGTCTAAATTATGACGCCACAGAATCCCGGGGCCACTGGGATTATCTCTACAATCGCCAGGAATTAGTCGACCTAAAGGGCAACCGCTACCATAAGAAGAAAAACTTGGTAAACCAATTTAGAAAAAAATATGATTATACTTATCTGCCGTTCAATGATGACATGGTATCCATGGCCCAAGAGCTGCAGGAAGATTGGTGCACCTGGCGGGACTGTGAAAACAGCGACACACTGACCGCGGAGAATAAAGCCATCGCCAAAGTGCTCGACAATTGGAGGCAGTTGAACCATATCACCGGCGGCGGACTGCTTGTGGACCAGTTCTTGATTGCCTATACGGTTGCCGAGGTCCTGCCGGACAATAGCTTGGTGATCCACTTTGAAAAAGCGTGCCCGGATGTCAAAGGCGGCTACCAGGCCATAAACCAGATGTTTCTATTCGAGGATGACAGCCCTTGCGACATCGTCAACCGGGAACAGGATTTAGATGACCAAGGCCTCCGTAAAGCCAAACTATCCTACCAGCCCGTGGGCTTTGTAAAAAAATACCAGGTAGACTTTTAATTGGGGGAAGCCCTGGCTTAAAGGGAGAAGAAAAAGTGCAGTAATAAGCACAAAACGCAGGCACAATTTATGCTGCTTGATTTTTCGATTCAAAGTGGTCATATCGACTTAATGTTCTACATATATCGAAATAGACTAAAGCCTCTGTTTTCTCCTTCTTTCCCGATGGACGGATGCCAACCTCTCACTAACGGCATCGAAAATGAAATCCCGAGGTTCGATACTATTAGAACTGCAATAAGCTTCAACGCGATCATACAGCGCCTTAGGAATATGTATGCAAACAGCATCTTTTTCCGCTTTAACCGATTTCTCACCCATCGATAGGCCCTCCTCAAGTATAACCCACATATCGCTAAAATAGTATATAACTCAACATATTACACAGAGGCCGATTCAGTCAAGGTCCTATATTCGCAGATAAACCGGATATGGCATGCCTTCACGTTGAATAATCTATGAAGTCGAAACAAAAATGGCAAGTCTATCTCTTATAGAATCGATGAACATTAGTTATAACACCCTTTAGCCATTAATATGATTACCTTTTTAATGTTAAACAGCATGTATTGAACAGGGCTTGACATTCCATTGTCCAACGCATATAGCTCCATGCACTCGCGGTTTTGGCAGTGGCAAGGTCCACGCCCCTTATGAATCTTTTATCCTTATTTAAGCCACCGGCAACAGGAGCATTCCATTGACCCATATAGATCATGGCGCTATTATCAGCCAAGAGCTCAACATTAGCACTGGGCAAATTTCAGCAGTTCAAAACTTGCTTTCCCAGGATGCCACAGTTCCATTTATCGCCCGCTACCGGAAAGAGGCCACCGGCAGTCTGGATGAAATTCAGATTACCGCAATTAGAGATCGTCTCAACCAATTGGTCGAACTGGACAACCGTCGCGCTACCATACTCAGCAGCCTTGAAAAACACGGTCATCTCACAGAAGAGTTAAAGGAAAAAGTGCTTGCGGCACAAAACCTGACCACTTTAGAAGATATCTATTTGCCATACCGACCCAAGCGACGAACCAAGGGCACGATTGCCAAAGAGAGAGGCTTGGAGCCCCTGGCCCTATCGATTTTCCAACAAACCGGCAGCGATCCAGCTGCTTCGGCGGAATCGTTTGTCGATCCTGAAAAGGAAGTACCCACCGTGGAAGATGCGCTGCAAGGCGCCCGCCACATTATGGCGGAATGGATTAATGAAGATGAAACAGCGCGTTCCCGCCTGCGGGTCCTGTTCGAGCAAAAAGCCGTCATCAGCAGCGCTGTGATTGTCGGCAAAGAGGCAGAAGGCGCCAAATTCAAAGATTATTTCGAGTGGCAGGAACCCGCCCACAGCGCTCCATCGCACCGGATTTTAGCCATGCGACGGGGAGAACGGGAAGAAATTCTCGCATTGCACATGAGACCGCCCGAAGAGATGGCCATCGAGATTTTAGAAAAACTCTTTCTAAAAGGAGACCGGACGGACAGTGAACAGGTCGCCATGGCCCTTGGTGACAGTTATAAACGGCTCCTTTCCAGGGCTCTGGAAACGGAGCTACGCCTGGCCACAAAAGAGCGTGCCGATAAAGATGCCATCCGTGTATTTGCTGACAACCTGCGGCAATTGCTGCTGGCATCACCGCTGGGGGCCAAACGTGTGATGGGCATCGATCCTGGCTTCCGAACCGGGTGCAAAGTTGTTTGCCTGGACCGGCAGGGAAAACTGCTGCACAATGACACCATCCATCCACACACATCCGCCGCCCAGTTGGAAAAAGCCAAAGCGACGATGGTGCAGTTGTGCAAAGCGTATCGCACTGAAGCCATTGCCATCGGCAATGGGACGGCAGGGCGTGAGACCGAGGCGTTCGTGCGCAGACTCGACTTGCCCCCCTCCATCATCGTGCTGCTGGTCAATGAAAGCGGTGCATCGATTTACTCAGCCTCTGAAGTGGCGAGAGAGGAGTTTCCGGATCATGATTTAACCGTCCGCGGATCGGTCTCCATCGCACGTCGTTTGATGGATCCACTGGCGGAACTGGTTAAGATCGATGCCAAGTCAATCGGGGTTGGGCAATACCAGCATGACGTAGACCAGGGTGAACTGAAGGCGTCTCTGGACGATGTGGTCATCAGCTGTGTGAACGCAGTAGGGGTGGATGTCAACCGTGCCAGCGCCCAGTTGCTCTCCTATGTATCCGGTTTAGGCCCCCAATTAGCACGCAAGATGGTAGCCCATCGCGATGCCAACGGCCCATTTGTGGATCGTAAATCTCTATTAAAGGTCCCCCGGTTGGGGCCCAAAGCATTTGAGCAGGCAGCCGGTTTTCTACGGATTACGGATGCTGCCAATCCTTTGGATGCCAGCGCCGTACATCCGGAAAGTTACGCCATCGTAGACGCCATGGCAGCGGATCATAACTGTACCATTGCGGATCTAATGCAAAATGCCGATGTTAGAAAACAGATCGACCTTCAGCGGTATGTCACAGACGCGGTGGGTATTCCCACCCTCGCCGACATCATGGATGAGTTGGCCAAACCGGGTCGAGATCCGCGCCAGACATTCGAGATTTTTACTTTTGACGAGAATGTCTCTGAAATGAAAGATCTGGAGGTAGGTATGCGCCTACCCGGTATGGTCACCAATGTGACCAAATTCGGGGCATTTGTGGACGTCGGCGTCCACCAGGACGGACTGGTTCATATCAGTGAAATGGCGGATCGATTTATCAAGGACCCGGCCCAGGTTGTGAAGGTGCAGCAAAAAGTGATGGTCACGGTTCTGAAGGTTGATCTGAAACGCAAACGAATTGGACTTTCTTTGCGCACCGGCAAAAAAATGGATGGGGCTGCCAAACCCAAAAAGCCCGTCCAACAAAAATCCCATCACCAACGTCAGAAGTCGAAACCCAAAGGCAAACAGCCTTTTCACAATCCACTGGCCGAAGCATTGTCCAAACTCAACAGGGATTAATGCCATGCAAGCAGTTGTACAACGGGTCACCCAAAGCAGCGTCACCGTGGCAGGTCAGGCAGTGGGCGTCATCGCAGAGGGGCTGATGGTGCTGCTCGGTGTGGCCCGGGACGACTCCGAAAAAGAGGCTGACTGGCTGGCTGATAAAATTATCCATCTTCGTATTTTTAATGATGATATGGGTAAAATGAACCGCTCGCTCATGGATATCCATGGCGATATGCTAGTGGTCTCCCAATTCACTTTATTGGGAGACTGCCGGAAAGGGCGCCGCCCCTCTTTTGTTAAAGCTGCGTCGCCGGACAAGGCCGAAGCCCTTTACCATCATTTTGTGCAGAGGGTCGATGGGATGGGGATTAAGGTGGCCACAGGAAAATTCAGAACGGCCATGCAAGTCCATTTGGTCAATGACGGCCCAGTCACCCTTATTGTCTCTTCACCCAGCTAGGGGCCATCCAAAAACGGTGTCATTATAGTGGGCTATGGAAACGATGGACAATTTGGCTGAAATCCACTGAAAATAGGTGTTTTCCATTTTTGTAAATTGTTCATAACTTGTTCAAAACTTAGAAAAAGGTTTAAAATCAATCGATATACCATAAATTTTAATTTTAATTGTATTTATAGATAGTTAGTGATCAAGCTGTAATTTTCAAGTGACAATACAAGCGATTATACGATCCCAGGAAAATGGCATAAAACAGGCTCAAACAAGAACATACCCCTTTTGACATTTTTCCGCTTTACCATCAAATCTACCCAATCCCTGAATAGTATAGATAGCGCATTGTGCAGAAAGGCTTACATATTCATCGTTACCATGTAGGTGAATATCTTCAAATTGTTTTCGATGGCACATCTTACAGTATCGCACTAATTTATCAGCAAATCGAAAGGTGCGTAGAATGAAAGAGACTCCTATCTTTAATGTTTCCAACAAAAAGACCAACAACGATCAATTTTATCGAAATTACTGGTGTACACACTATGGTATTTGCTTAAATATCGCAGCCCGCAAGGATGCGCATTTGGATTGTACCCGGTGTATTTTGAAAGATGATGTGATAGATGTATTTTCAATATTTATCAATAAAGAGCGTTAGCCAACATGCGTTCTACCGGTACCTAGCGTAGAGATTCAATTCGATGCTGAATGCAAAAGACAACGATACCTTCCCGTACAGAATTCTCGTCATCGACAACCAACTCAGCCAGCTCAAGCTTATGAAAAGCAGACTATCCAACTATGGATGCACGGTTGTTACGGTTGATAGCGCCGAAGAGGCGGAACAGATGTTAAAATGGGGAGAACGGTTCTCCTTGATCATCACCGCCCTTAAGATGCCTTGGCTCAATGGCCTTCAATTCTGCAAACGCATAAAAGCCCGCTATCCGGAAATAAAGGTCTGTGCGCTTTCCGGCAATCTTGAAGAATTTGAAATAGATGAGTTGGAACGTTCGGGCTTTGACAGTATTTATGAAAAACCCATTAGCAACGAGCGTTTAAAACAGATGCTGGTGAATGCCCACAAAGCATGTCCATAGCTTCTACCTGAAATCCATGGTTGCGTAAGCGTAAAAAGATGGCATTATAATTGGTATTTATTCAGCTTACGATAAAGTGTGGCCTCACCAATGCCCAGCATCTGTGCTGCCTGCTTACGGTGCCCTTGGCACTTGACCAACGCATTGCGGATGGCGGCTACTTCGTAAGCCGCCAAACTGTCACTCTCCATCTGGCCGGTGGTGTCGATGGTGTCATAGCCTCCGTTATTGATATTCTCCGGTAGGTCACACGGTTTGATGTATTCATCCTGCCCCATGGCAACAGCCCGCCGCACTACATTCTCCAATTCACGAACATTGCCGGGCCAATCATAGGTGCTCATGAGGTTTAAAGCTGTATTGGAAACCTTGTGAACCGGACTTGCGGACGTCGCAAACTGCCGAATAAAATGGCGTGCCAAAAGGGGAATATCTTCTACGCGGGCACCCAGGGAGGGTACGCCCAATACCACAACATTGAGACGATAATAGAGGTCCTGGCGGAATCGTCCTTGGGCGACCTCTTCTTCAAGATCACGGTTGGTGGCAGCGATAAAGCGAACATCCACTGGAATGCTCTGGCTTGCACCCACCGGCCGAACCTCTTTTTCCTGAAGCGTACGCAACAATTTGACCTGCATACCCAGGGACAATTCTCCAACTTCATCTAAAAAAAGCGTACCTTTATCCGCAGACCGGATCAACCCCGGGGTCGATTCATGGGCACCGGTAAAGGCACCTTTGACATGGCCGAACAATTCACTACCCATAACTGTTTCGCTAATTCCGCCACAATCAACCGGAACAAAGGATTGGTCCTTACGGGGGCTATGGAAATGAATTGCCCTTGCCACCAATTCTTTTCCGGTTCCAGTCTCTCCTTGGATTAAAACGGACGCATCGGAGCCGGCCACTTCGGAGATCATTTTTTTCAGCTGGAGAATAATCGTTGCATTCCCCAGCAGGG
>CAJIBC010000139.1_pt1 | contig 44674 bp, 38 predicted proteins | sample 9199231 | NCBI WGS metagenome assembly CAJIBC01 (sample SAMEA7708282, study PRJEB35096) | sediment metagenome | biome: marine neritic benthic zone biome [ENVO:01000025]; feature: sediment [ENVO:00002007]; material: shallow marine sediment [ENVO:03000034] sea grass bed [ENVO_01000059] ...
ATCCCCGGTCCAGGTCAAAGAGATCCTTGATGCCAGAGACCGATCCCTGGCTGCGGCCACAGCACCCGCCAACGGTTTGTTCCTGGTTGAGGTGTACTACGACGAATCTCCTGCTTTGGGCAATCAGCCAGGGTAGGTAGACTTTTCGCCTGATATGTCTAATATTATGAAAATCGATAGTCTAATCATGTGCACGCAAAACGTTTCCGTTGCGGGTCCAATGCCATACGGTGGCCGCGGATTTGTTAGAACGGCCTCACTTTTGAGGGCGAATGGTCATGGCACCCAACTTGCACAATAAATGCTTTGGCGTTATAAACAAGACTGGTTTAAAAGTGATGATGTCACAATCCATGGATAGGCAAGGAAATTGAGATGAAAGAGACGACGTTTTTGGATAACAATTCATCAATGCTGGAAAACCTGCAGAGCATCGATGTGCTGGAGCCTTTTGAGGATCAGGAATTATTGAAACTGCTGGAGATGAGCAAGGTGCGTAAATACCGGCCGGGAGAACTTATCGTACAGGAAGGCAGGTCTGACACGTGGCTCTATTTTTTGATGTTGGGCAAAGTCAAAATCAGCAAGAAAGGCAAAGAGGTCGTCATCCTCTCAAAAAAAGGGGATGTTTTTGGTGAGATGGGCGCATTGGACTCTTCACGGCGCTCGGCATCCGCCCATGCCGTAACCGATACCGTCTGCCTGGCCACAGATCTATTCTACATCGAAAAACTCACCGGAAATGAAAAGGTTGCTTTCGGATACGTGCTGTATCGTCTGCTGGCCGAAATCTTGTCCCGCCGATTACGGACCACCACGGAAGCGCTGATTCAAGCCAAAGGCAAAGTGAATTTAAAATTCTGGTAAGGGGAACCCTCCAAATCACCGCCCCGCTTTAGAAGACTTCATCTCCGTCACTTTTTGGTTGTAGAAGGAGATGACTTCTCGCCGATTGACCATGCCGATTAAGAGGCCGTGGTCCTGCTCATCAACCACCGGCAGGCTATCCAGGTTCTTGGTCGTGAACTTCTTTAAAACGGAATTTAAATCTTCCGAAGGGGTCACTACGATGATATCCGTAGGGCCGATATCCTTCATTACCACAAGGTGTTCGATTTCCTGTGAAAAAAGCACCCCCCGGACATCGTTGATGGAGAAAATGCTGACCAGGCGCTCGTTGTCATCCATCACCGGAAAGTAATGCTGGGTGGTGTTGGAAAAGTACTGTTTGAACTCTAAAAAAGGCATGTCCTGGGGAATCTGCCTGACTTTCTGCACCAAAGGCAAAATCTCCTTTACAGTGAAGGCCTGCAACACATCCACAAAAAAGTCTCCGGCATGAGCTTGCGAATCGACTTTACTTTTAACCTGCCGATGAAAGATCGTCCAGCGCTGAGCAGCCAAATAGGCCACTGAACACACCAACAGGCTGGGAAGCAGCAAGTGGTACGAGTTGGTCATTTCAGAAACGAAAATAATGGTGGATATGGGTGTGTTGGACACGGCGGTAAAAAATCCTGCCATGCCAACGATCACAAATGCGCCCGGCTCTGTCACCACCGACGGCAGGATCTGATGAAAAAATTTACCGACGGCGCCGCCCATGGCCCCGCCGATGACAATCGAAGGACCGAACACGCCGCCGCTACCGCCTGAACCGATTGAAAAAGAGGTGGTCAAAATTTTACCGAATGCCAGCACCAGTAGAAAACTGATGGTTATTTCCGGAAACGCGTCCATCCGTATGGCTTTTTGGGCAAATCCATAACCAAACGCCAGACACTGGGGCCAGAAGAACCCGATCAAACCGGTACACAATCCGCCAATGGCTGGTTTGATGTGATTGGGTATTTTTTTAAGGCTTTCAAAAAAATGAATGGTGCCGTAAAACATCTTAACATAAAAGACGCCGCTTCCCACTAACACCAACGCCAAAACCAGGTAGGGCCCCAGCTCTATGGGATTTTGGAATTTAAAGGGTGGAGAATCAAACAAAGATCCCCACCCAAAAACCAGACAAAAAATACAATAGGCCACAACCGAAGAGATACCCGCGGGAATGATGACCTCGGATTCAAACTCCGGGTCGCGGTACAATACTTCTGCTGCAAACAAAGCACCGGCCAGCGGCGCCCGGAAAATACTCCCCACTCCGGCGCCGATACCCGCCGCCATCATGATGCGTCGATCCCGGTCCGAGAGCTTCAGCTGGGTGGCCAGAAAGGACCCGAATCCGGCCCCGATTTGGGCAATGGGACCTTCACGCCCTCCGGAACCACCGGTGGTCAGCGTAATTGCCGATGCCAGGGTCTTGACAAAGGGCACTCGGGAGCGAATGAACCCGCCTTGGTTGTGATAGGCATTTATGGCTGCATCGGTGCCGTGCCCTTCTGCCTCAGGTGCAAAGGTGTAGACAAGCCATCCGCTGAGCAGACCTCCCATGGCCGGCAGAAAAAGCAAGAGCCAACGGCTGAACGGACGCGTCGTGGGCGGCAGCAGGTGATGTTCTCCGGCCGGCGCAGGCGGGCGGTAACCGGCTACGAGGTCCATGAAGTAGTGAATGCCCAATTGACAGAGATAGTGAAACAGAACGGATCCCAGGCCGGCAATAATCCCGATGGCAATAAAATAGACGGCCCACTTACCGGCATGGGCGATATCGGCTGAATGCCCCCCCTTGAGCAGATTCATCCATCTATTTTGCTGTGGCTCAGAAAAATCCATTTTTTGCCATCTTTTTTAGGTAACCATGGGGTTTACGAAGCTGCTTCCAGATCCTTGATGCCTTGCAGAATCGTGTCAAACAACTCTTCCACTTGATTTTCGTCAATGCAGGAGAATGCCACCCGCAGGTCATATTTCCCCAATGAAATGAGCCCAACGCCATATCGGTCCAACAGGTGAAGGCGTAGCGGTTCAGCCTCAACGGTACTCAAACGCAAGCACATGAAATACCCCGAATTGAATGGGTAGGGCTCCCAGGCCTCATTAAATTTGGGATCTGCGAGAACGGCTTTAACCACTAAAGCCCGGCTCTTCAAGATGTTGAATTTTTCTTCCCTTTCGGCCTGGTTGGCTGGCGCTTGCATAGAGTTGAGCAACAGTGTCTGGCTCAAGTGGGATGCATTGGAAATATTGCCCCTTACGGCGCCGGCTGTCTTCTTTTCAAGAGCTTCATACAGCGGTGCGACGTCACCGTCGCAGGCCGCGCCATAGGTTATAAAACCGATACGCAATCCCCAGATGAAATGCTCTTTGGTGCCGCCATCCAATTTTACCGCCAATAAATTGGGGTGGCGGCCGCTCAATAGCGCAAACAAGGATTCTTTCAGGGTTTGCTCTTCATAGAAAAGGCCGAAATAGGCATCGTCCAAGGCCGCAATCACCTGGGTTCCCTTTTGGGCCACACGGGTGAGGATATTCACGATGGATTCGGCCTCATCTTTAGATATGCTGTATCCGGTTGGATTCTGGGGAAAATTTAACAACACCACAATTTTCTTATTGGCGGCGGCTTCTTTTCGGACCACGCTTTCGAACTCCTCCAGGTTAAATCCGTTTTGGTCGTTAAAAAGCGTATAGTGACTCATCCGTGCACCTTTACGGACGCCAAGAATCATATTGTAGTTTCCCCACATCAATTGGGGCAAAACGACCACGTCACCCGGATCGACCCAAAGATCGGCAAAAACGCTGACACCATGGGTCACACCGCAGGTCACCACCGGCAGGCTGATGGGCTTGCCGCCAAGGGAAGGATTTTTGACCAGCAGCTCTTTTTGCCATCGTTTACGCAAATCCGGAATCCCGAACGAGGGTGCGTAGGTTAATGACTGGCTGGCCGGAATGTCGTTTATGGACGACATGACCGTATCAAAGCACATGATGTGCCCGGACTCTTTGGCAATTCCGATGGTGGCGTTGATCCTGTGTGCCTTCTCTTTTGCTTCTGCGCTTTGGCTTAAAATTCCTTTGGGAAAAAACAGCGATTTCCCCACCTGCCCAAGCATTTCAAGTATGTTAGGGTTACGTTGCTCAATGATTTTATTGAGTTCGGCAGCGAGTACGTTCATATTACATTCCTCCAAGCTTAACAGCCTAATATTCCTAGTGGATCTAGTCACTGGGCCTCTCTTACAGGTCAGTAACCACGCTGTCAAGTTCAAAGCAGGCGGTACAGGAGGCCGTCTGCAAGGGATGGTCATTGATTCGTGCCTAAACGAAAACGCCCCTCCCCTTGCGGGAGGGGTTGGGGCAGGGGGACAATTGCTTAATTCCTTCACCCCAGCCCTAACCCCATAAAAAAAACCCCGCTCTGTGTACAGAGCGGGGTTTAAAATCGTCGCCGAAAGTCGACCTTAGCGCGCCCCTCTCTTGGATGCTTTCAGTGGATTGACCTTCTGTTTAGCAGTCGCAGGCGTTGTCGACACATGGGTCGCCAGGTTACAATTTCCGTTTTTCCATTTCAGTTCCGGTTCGGGGCAAGCGCTGCAGTACCAACCGCTCTCAATCTCCGATGCACGGTTACAGCCCTTACAAGCCTCAACGACTTCATGGCACAGACCGTTGTTGTAGCCGCAGCCTTTGGCGGTCATGAAGGCACACTCACTGCCTTGTCGAATGGTTTGACAAATCATGGGTATCACTCTCCCTTTCATTTATTTGAACACAAAAAATGGCCAGATTCATGCCGCATCCAGCCATTTACATCTTTTTGTGTCGGCACGGCTATAAACAAGGCGATGCAGCTTGTCAAGAAAAAAACATCACACCTTGTCCGAATGGCGGCAAATACATCATGCAGCAAACGTGGAAAAGTCCCAGCCGTCACGCTGCTTCCTGTAATATCGCCCCATCGCCTAAAACCATTAGCCTGCACCCTATCGCTGCAAAAAAAGATGGTAAAAAGGGTGAACCCTAAGCAGCGTCGTGTTTATAGACATGTACATCTCTTTGGGGATAAGGGATGCTTACGCCGGCAGCATCAAAGGCTTTTTTAATTTTTTCAGTGGTATCCATATACACTCCCCAGTAATCTGAAGCGTTTACCCATGGGCGCACAACAAAATTGACGCTGCTGTCGGCCAGCTCCACCATGGCGATCTGGGGAGCAGGCTCTTTCAGGATACGGTCATCCTGGGCCAGCACATCATGCATGATCTGTTTGGCTTTATCGATGTCGTCCTCATACCCGATCCCCATGACCAGATCCACCCTCCGCGTCCCTTTTACGGTCCAGTTGACAATATTGTCTCCGGTTAAAGCTGAGTTGGGAATGATCACCGTCTTGTTGTCCGGGGTCACCAAGGTCGTGGTAAAAATGGCAATCTCCTCTACTTTACCGGCTGTGCCGGCCCCCTCGATGACGTCGCCCACCCGAATGGGACGGAAAATGATCATCAAAAAACCCGCTGCAAAGTTTGACAAAGATCCTTGCAACGCCAGACCGATGGCGAGGCCGGCAGCACCCAAAACAGCGATGAAGGAGGTGGTCTGAATACCGAGCTGGCTCAAAGCCGCCAACACAACAAATGCCATCAACGCGATGTAGGCCATATTGCCCACAAACTTAAGAATGGTTTCATCCACGCCGCTTTTTTTCATCATTCGCCGTATCACGCTGCACAAGAATTTAGCGACCCAGCGTCCCACCACAAAAATCGCTATGGCGGCCAGCACTTTCAGTCCATAAATGGTTACCAACTCCCATACCTTGTCCAACATTTGATTCACATCCATTTTGGTCTCCCTTAAATTTTGGAATTCAGAAATAGCCAATTACCGATGCCTATCCATCGGATTCTTCTATTGATCGATCTAAAATGCATAGGCTTTTGCCAATGAGGTGCACATATGGGGCCTATCTCATCTTAGGAGGAGCATATTGCCGTGTGTTTATTATCAAATTGCATGGTTAAGGAATGGGGCATCACCGAGCCCTTAGGGTCGTGGAAGAATCCTCTTCACAAAAGCCTTACTGAGGTCGTTTATACCGGATATTCGAGATCTTGTAAACCGAAACCCAATGTTGGTAGAACTGTCAGCAACACATACCTACCGGATATTGGCCGCTCCCATCCGGCGCGATACCCATTGCACGTAACAAAACTCAAAAATCATGCCGCCCAGTGCCTCAAACCTTGAACCAGAACTTCGTTCCGGGTTAGACGAAGGTCGGGTTGATCCATTAGGCGCATTGCAAAAATTAACCATGGTGCTATAAGGACACGGACTAAATATATTATGATGCTATCAGGCATGCCCTCTCCGGCATACCGAAGAATGAGTCAGGACCATAGAAGATGAAAGACGAGACCCAACTGATATTAGAAGAAGCCACCACTGTGCTTAAGCTGGAAGCCGACAGCATCAGAGACTTGACAAATCGAATCGACGATAATTTCGTCAGGCTGGTTCATTTGATTTTCAACTGCAGCGGACGGGTGGTGATCGGCGGCATTGGAAAATCCGGTATTATTGCGCGTAAAATAGTCGCCACACTGAACAGCACCGGGACAAGGTCCTTATTCTTACACCCTGTGGAAGCGATGCATGGCGATCTGGGTATGGTTTGCCGGGATGATGTTTTTATGGGCTTATCCGCCAGCGGCGAAACAGATGAATTGAATCTTCTAATGGAGCGCATTAAAAGCGTAGGCTGCCCCATCATCGCATTTACCGGCAAGAAACACTCCACCCTTGCTAAACTCAGCGATCTCATCATCGATGTCGGCGTAGAGAAAGAGGCCTGCCCTTTGGGACTGGCGCCAACCAGCTCCACCACAGCAATGCTGGCCATGGGAGACGCGTTGGCCGTGGTTCTCATTAACCGCAAAGAATTTAAAAGCGATGATTTTAAGCGCTTTCATCCCGGCGGCGCCTTGGGCCAACGGTTGGCCAGTGATGTGGGCGACATCATGCTCTCGGGCGATGCCGTTCCATCCATCCGCAAAGGCGCCACGATGCCCGAAGCCATTGCTGAAATGAACCATCATAGCCTTGGTGTGATCTTAATCTTATCCCCGGAAAATTCTCTGTTGGGTATTATTACCGACGGAGACATTCGCCGTGCAGTGGCACAGGAAATTGACCTGCGCACCCTTACAGTTGAGCAGTTAATGTCCGCAGATCCATACCGTCTCCAAGCTGACACGCCTGCCTACGACGCTTTAAATCTGATGGAACGCCACCAAATTACGGTCCTGCCCATTGTCGATGCAGCGGAACGGGTTAAAGGAATTTTGCATTTGCACGATATCCTCGGCAAAGGAGAGTTTAAATTTAATGGCAAGTAGTTAACCTCTTTTACCACAGCTTGCAAAGGAGAGCTCAGATGGTCAATGAAGATATCAAGACCCACATCATAAGCCTGGGCAAAGCTAACATTCCCTCCCCTTTGGCAAATGTCGCCGGAGCAACGCGGTCGTCATTTCTCACCGATGAGGAGGGGGTTCTTATTGATATCCATCCTGCCGAGTTGGAGCACTATTTAAAAAAGGACGAAACACCGCCATCGTTTGAATTGGCCGGCGCAAGAGAAAAGATCTACTTTGACCCCAGCAAACTGCGCTGTGCCCTGGTGACATGCGGAGGGCTATGCCCGGGGCTCAATGACATCATTCGCTCCATCGTGCTGGAGTTGTACCATCTTTACGGCGTGGGCAACATATATGGCATTCGCTACGGACTGGAGGGGTTTATTCCCAAATACGGGCACGATGTCATGGACCTTACGCCATCCTCGGTCACCAGCATTTTGGACATGGGGGGGTCCATATTGGGCTCATCCCGCGGACCACAGGACATTGAGGAAATTGTCGATTGCCTGGAGCGCATGAATATCGGTAATCTATTTATGATCGGCGGCGATGGCACCTTAAATGCCGCTGTCAAAATCGCAGATGCCATCCTTGACCGTAACCTTAAGATCAGCGTGGTCGGTATCCCCAAGACCATCGACAACGACATCTATCTGGTCTCACGTTCCTTCGGCTTTGACACCGCTGTAGAGGTCTCCACCAGAGCAATTATCGGCGCACACAATGAAGCTTTGGGCTACCCCAACGGTATTGGGCTCATAAAGCTGATGGGGCGCCACTCCGGTTTCATTGCCGCCACAGCCGCATTGGCCCAGCAGGATGTCAATTTTGTCCTGATCCCGGAGGTCGATTTTGATCTGGACGGTCCCAAGGGTTTCTTGGCATCATTGGAGACACGCTTGGCTTCCAGGGGACACGCCGTCATCGTCGTGGCGGAAGGCGCTGGTCAGCGCTATTTTGAGAATTTATCGGAAGAGCGGGATGAATCGGGCAATATTCGCCTGAAGGATATCGGTCTTTTTCTCAAAAGCGCCATATCTGAATATTTTAAGGAAAAGGGCACCAACATCTCCCTCAAGTACATCGATCCCAGCTACATGATCCGCAGCTTGCCCGCTAACGCCAATGACAGCGTCTTCTGCGGATTTCTGGGACGCAACGCAGTTCATGCCGGCATGGCGGGAAAGACCAAACTTCTGATAGGACGCTGGAACAGCCATTTTGTTCACGTGCCCATGGAGTCTTCAGCTGCAAGGCGCAAGCAAGTTGAACCCAATGGAGAGCTTTGGACCGCCGTTCTGGCCGCCACCGGGCAAGGGGCACTGAAAAACAATACCTAAACTATGGGGTTCACCCCAGCACGTCAGAGATAACACGTGCATGTTTCTTGGATGCACCACCATGGGGTAAAATGGCTTGCCTGGCGGCCATACCCACCGCCTGTGCTTTTTGCGGAGATTGAATCCAACGGCAGGCCACAGCAGCTATCTCGGCGGCGTCATGAACCAACACACCACCGCCATTGGATTGAATCATCTGTTTGGCATTTTCGAAATCTTCCATGGACGGGCCGTAAACCACCGGCTTGGCCCACATGGCCGGCTCCATGATGTTTTGCCCGCCCTTGGGAACTAAGCTGCCGCCGCAAAAGACCATATTTGCGATACCATAAGTGGCCGAAAGCTCGCCAATGGTATCCAGAATCACCACCGGAGCTGAGCGGGATTTTTGCAAGCCCTCCAAGTTGGTTTTCAGTTGGCATTCCAGCCCATGGTCCAAGACCCACTGGAAGATCTGTCCTGCGCGTTCGATATGGCGTGGGGCGATGATCAAGACGGTATGGGGAAACTGCTGGCGCAGTCGAACAAAGGCCTCCAAAATCACCGGCTCTTCAGGATTGCGTGTGCTGCCGGCCACTATGGTAAAGGTTTCCGCGGTGATGCCATATAGATCCGCAGCCCATTGCCGGGCATGGGGGTCGTGTAGAGGATCAGGCACATCGAATTTGGCATTGCCATTGACGGTGATACGTTCTTTTGCAGCGCCCAGGGATTGCATTCTTTGGGCATCGGTCTTGCTGATCATGCTGAAAGCATCCACATGGCCCAGGGTATACTTCATCAATGAACGTACTTTGTGGTATCTTTTGATACTTCTAACGGATATGCGGCCATTGGCGATCACCGTCCGAACACCCATACGCTGGGCCCCCACGATCAGGTTGGGCCAGATCTCGGTTTCAAGCAACACCAGAACATCCGGCCGGAACATTTTCAACGCCTTTTGGGTCGCGCTCATCAGGTCCAAAGGAGCAAAAAAACAAACAACGGTATCACCCAGGAGTTCCTTGGCACGTGCCAGCCCTTGCTCTCTTAAGGTGGAAAGAATAACGGAACCTTGGGGATATTTTCGATACAACGCATGGCAGATGGCTGCGGCTACCCCGACTTCTCCAACCGAGACGGCATGAATCCATATCCGAGGATGTCCCGTATTACCCGAGACAAGGGATTGAGGATAGCGCCCCAGGCGTTGATAAAAACGTTCGAAATTACGACCGCGAAAACGATGGTGTAACCAGATCAGTGGTACCGCAATCACCGAGCTGCAGGCCGTTAACAACTTATATGCGACATAGCTGGAATTCATTGCCGTGGCATTTCAAGAAACTCTCCGCCTTTGATTTTCAGCAAACTCAGGCTTTTAATGGCTTCCCCATTTTGAGCAAAGGCGGTGGGGCCGGTAACGCCATCGGGTTCAAACAGCTGCAGCAAGGCGTCTCGCATGTCATGGCGGTGCCGGATATCGGCTTTGGATAGGAGCTTGAACACCAGCTGTGCAGTATCAAAAGCAAAGGCTTCAATTAGACCGGGTTCTTTCCCATACAAATCACGATAGGCCCGAACAAATCGCTGAACCGATTTTTCCGGGCTTTTGTTAAAGAACCCTTCGGCCATCACTGCGTTCTGGGCATAATCACGGGTCATGGTGATCAATTGATCCGAGTGCCACAGATTGGTACCCGCCAAATAGATGTCTCTGATATCATAGTAGGCCAGCTGTGGGAGAATAAGTCCGGCTGTTTTGGGTCCATCCGGAATAAAAAGGACGTCAAAATCAACATTGGGTGCGGCAATATCTTGTATTTGCCGGCGGCCCAGCTGCGGCCCCTTAACCCTGTCCTGGTCCGGATCTTGGAAAAATAGACCCGTTAAGCGGGTTACCGGATCGGGCAATACATCTTCCAATTTTCCGGACATTGTCGATCCACGACTAAAATAGGGGTTCTCATCAACCATAACAGCCGATCTACTATGTAAATCCTTGGGTGGGGTGTAATGCGTGCCCACCAGTTTTTCGATGGCAGTGGCAAAGTCGGTCTGTTGGGTATCATAGGATTCAACTCCCACCACGCGCCCCCCCTGGCGAATCACCTCTTCCCAAAAAAGGGTCATAAAGGTCTTCCCATAGCTCTCTTGGGGATACATGATGGCGAAATCCCGCAGTCCGACACCATTGGTAAAATAGCTCACCAATGCTTTGACCTGACTTTGGGGGGTGATAAAATGGCGAAAAATATAGTCCCCTACTGCTGTGACATTCGACTTCTGGGTAAAAGTAACCATGGGGATATTCATACGCTGGGCTTCACCAGCCGCGGGCAGTGCCGTAACGATGGGGCCGATCACAGCCCCCACCCCGGCGTTGGCCAGATCCCGAACGCCCTGTATGGCGCGGCGATCATCGGAAGCTGAATCTTTGATCACCAGTTTGATGGTTGATGAGACCTCCACGGACTGCAACAGGCTCATGGCCAGCTCAATACCGTTCAATGCCCGTCGGCCATACACTTCATAAGATCCGCTAAGGGGCAAAAGACACCCTACCGTTTGAGGCGTAAAACTTAGGCGCTGCTCAAGGGTGCCGACAATTTGGGCGGCGTCTGCGGTGAAGGGATGATCCGGATAAGCTTCTTGGAAAGCGATCAATATCTCTATGGCGTCATCGTAATTTTCAGCCACAACCTGAATGATGGCATATCGATACATGAGTTGGCTGCGCGCCATATCATCATCCATTCTGTCCCATAGCGTTTCAATCTGCTCGGCATTAAGGCGGCTGATACCCTCTTTCAGTTTTTCCGCCCACTGGGCTTTATCCGTTTCCGTTGCAGATGTGTAAAGCATATAGGCATAGGCCGCGGCGTCAGCCATTTCACCGGCCTCACTATAATGGTGCTCTAGTCGTAGCCATAACTTGCGCCGCGTATCCTCATCAGGGTTGGCAATAAGCATCTGCTCGGCCTGGGCAATGGCCCGGTCGGGCTGCTGGTTTTTAATCAACTGATCGATGATGGCCAGACGCGCATCGTTGACGTAAGGGCTTTGGGGAAATTGTGTAATAAGTCTCTGATAAAATGCCTGGGACTCGTCATGCATGCCTTGCTGGTCATATATCGATCCGATTCGATACAGCGCTTGGTCCGCCCTGTTCCCTTGGGGATATAGGCTTAAATATCGACTGTATTGTCCCAAAGCCAGATCAACATTATTATTCGATAAAAATTGTTCCCCCTGCTGAAAAAGAGCCTCACCAGGCCCTGCCGTCGGCTGTTCCGGCATGGGTTCATACTTGGGAGCTGAAACACAGGCAGAAAGGACCAAAGTCCCGATTATTATCAATAGGTATGTTAGGAATCGTTTCATGGGCAAGAAAATGTGAAGCAATGACGCTTTTGTCCAAAAGAAGTGGGATTAAATCCCTTTTTTTTGGGCCAATCTACACTAAAATCAAATATTGTCAAACCTTTAATCAAAATCCTCAATGACCTTGGTACCTATCTTGACAGAATAGTTTATAAAACCGTATAGTAGCATGGTTTTTGAAAATCTTAAAGCCTATAGCATCAATTGATCAATGGTCTGTAAGAGGTAGCGGAATGAAGATCATCTGTATTTACGGAATGTTATTTACATTTATCCTCGTATCACAGGCCGGCGCCGAATTCTACAGGTACTTTGATCCCCATGGAAATATGATTTACACGGATGACCGGCGCCAGGTGCCAAAGGATCAGCGATCCAACGCAAAGGTACACCTGGATAGGAACCAAATCCCGCCCTTTGGATCGGGAGACACTAAACAGGAGACCACCAAAACAGCTCAATCGCCAGATCAGAATAAACAAGATCAGAATAAAAGCGTAGAGAAAGAACGCCTGAGGTTAGACGTCACAAAAGAAAAACTCGAAGAGGAGTTCCGGTTCCTGGTGAAAGAAAATACCGGTTTAAAAGAGGAGCAAAAGGCCGCTGTAACACCGGAACAGGTGAAAGCGATCAATAAGAAAGCGGTGGACTTTAACACCCGTTTTCGCGCCTATCAGGAAAAAAAGGCCCTCTACGACGCCCAAATCGAGACTTTCAACAAACAATTAATAACCAAAGACTCAAACAATTGATTTTTTTGTTATCTTATGAGACCAAAAAAACAAGGAGGAGCTGCAATGACGACTATTTCCGAGGCCGACTATAACCAGGCGCTGACCATCGGCCGCCCGCCCAATATTCAAGCGTTATTTCCCAACTCCAGAGCCCTGCTCGTCAGCGGCAAATACATTGATCTGGCTATGCTGGCCAAAGGCAATGCCATCTGTATGGCGGCAAACGGTCGCAACAATTTTGTCATTCGCGGCGCACTGATGGCCGCCCAGCGGGCCAACTCGGTGCTGATGATTGAGATTGCCAAATCAGAAGGCGGCGCAAGCGCCTATTGCGACACAAATTTTTGGAACATGGCGCGTAAAGTGGATGCCTTTTGCAATGAGATGAAAATTACCGTCCCGGTGGCCCTGCACGCTGACCACTACGGTATTAAATCCGAAGTGGACATCGAAGCCGCCAAGATAGAAATTCCCTCAATTTTCGATGCCGGTATGACCTCCATCGCCATTGACGCCTCCCATATGCCGGATGACAAGAACCTATTGGCCAATATCGCTTTGAGTCCGGTTGTTCCCGCATGGGCCGGCCTGGAAACGGAAGTGGGAGAAATTAAAGGGAAACTGGGCCTTTCGACCCGGGAAGAAGCTTTGTTTCTCATCCAGGGCATGAATGCCCACGCCATCTATCCCAACTGGATCGCCCTGAACAACGGCACCACCCATGGCATCGAAGCCAGCGGCCAGGGCATTCAGGTCGAGTTGACGGCGGATATCCACAAGGCCTTGACGCCCTACAACGTTTCCGGCGCTCAACACGGAACCTCCGGCAACAACTCCGACCGGCTTCGCAACATCGCCAATCAAACCCGCACGACCAAAGCCAATGTGGCCACGGCCCTTCAAATGATCTCCTGGGGGCTTGAGGTCAACGACTACGGCAATGCTATCCTGGACGATGACGGCGAATTCATCAAAGTCGAAGGTGAAGGCGCCGGCGAAGAGATGTGGGCGCAGATGAAAGCGTATGCCGAAAGCCAGGAATGGAAAGGCGGCAATTATAAAAAACTCAACCGCCCTTTTGAGAGCAAACTCATGGGGCAACCCAAAGAGATTCGAGACCGCATGGCCAAGCGGGTGGAAGATTTTGTCTATGACATGTTGGTCAACGTCTTAAACGCCCAAGATACCGCACCACTGGCCGTGGAGGCAATCTTAAAGGCCGGCAGCTATGACCCAGGTCCCAAAGCGGAGAAAATTGAAGATGTCCAAGAGTGGACAACGGAAAAAATAATTGAAAAAGGCAACGCCATAGATTCCGACAAAGGGCCGGATGGCGATTTTGACGACTAGTATCGGCAAATGAATACTTTCAATGGGGGCGCACAAACACACCAGTGCGCCGCCATGCATCATTTTATTTCCCCGACAATAATAACTATCGCACTCGGTGCAACCAAGAGGGAGTGATAGCACCAATCCCATGGAGCAAAAATCTCACTGCCATTTTTGCGGCGGTCCATTGATCTCTAATTTTATAGAGGGACGCCAACGACTCTTTTGCCAGACCTGTGCGCGGCCCCTCTATGAAAACCCCATCCCCGCCACCTGCCTTGTGGTGGTCAATGCTAAAAATAAAGTTCTGCTGGTCAAGCGGGATGTGGCACCTAAAAAGGGGGAGTGGTGCCTGCCGGGCGGCTTCATTGAATTGGGCGAAGGGCCCGAACAAGGGGCATTGCGGGAGCTTTCAGAAGAGACCGGGTTGACCGGACAGATCGATCGACTGCTGGGTGTTCGTACAGCACCCTCCACCCTATATCATTCGGTCCTGATGGTGGGATATTTGGTCCGCCAATTCCAGGGAATCCTGATAGCCGGTGATGATGCGGCCGATGCCCAATGGTTTTCCCAAACAGGGCTGCCCCCCATTGCCTTTGATAGTCACCGCCACTTCGTCAATCAGTACTGGACGTCGGCATATCAGTTGACATGAATAAAGAGCATTCGTATTTACTCCTTAAAAAAATGAACGTCGCTGTCACGCCCCACGAAAAACGCAATTGGGGCCGATCAAGAGAATATTATTGGGCATCCACGACTGGATGGTCTCCATTTTACTGCCGAACAAGAAATCCTTGATCAAGCCATGTCCATAGGCGCCCACCACCAACAGGGCATCGTGGGGCACCTGATACAAATGGTCCTCAAATCGACCTTTTGTGATCTTGTGCCAATGCCGCACGTTCTGTTTCACCTGATCGTGTAGTCCGTCCGCTTGGAGCTGCTGATCAAAATAGTCATTGGAACGACCTTCGGTGTGAGTCACCATATCCAACGGGCACCCTGCGATTCTGGCCAGATGAAGCCCCCAACTCAATGCTTTGTTGGCGTTTTGGGAGCCGCCGTAAAAAACCACCAGGCTCTTCCATGCTTTGAATACCGAACCGGTCATAAGAACCGGGAAAGTGGAAGATTTTACAATGCGCCGCACTTTGGGCCCGATATAGCCCAAGCCGATTTTGGAGGAGAGGTCGGTGATGCTGCGAGGGCAGCACATGTAATCGAAATTAGACGGAATATCGGGCAGCTGTGATGCAGTGAAGTTCTTAGGGGTTAAGAAACTGGGCGTCAGGCCCTCTTGTTGGGCCAATTCATTGACGTGGGCCACCGCGTTGCTGGGTGATGTCAGATAAGAACCGTCCAGATCGACCTGTACGGCATCATGATCAAAATAGATGAGGAACTGGGTGGACTGGGGCACATAAACTTGCAGGCTGACATCCAGAGTTTTGCAAAAATAAAGGGATTGCAGCAACGTTTCCCGCCCCAGTGGCGTATTTCTAAAGACATGTAACAAACGCTCTTCCATGATGACTCCTTTCAAATAAAACCGCATCAAACACCGGTCTGAACGATCAGCTCCTTGCGATAGTGATCCAATAAAACCGACTTGCTCAACATGCCGACGAAACGACCGTTTTCCACCACCGGCAAACTCTTAAGCTGTTTATTTTCCATAATATTGAGAACATCAGACAGCTCATCATCGGGTGTCACCCGGGGAACATCGATCTCCATCACCTGTTCGACCATAAGGACGGCATGCATCTGCGGGTCAAATAAATAGGGCCGAATGCGATCGATGAAAATCATCCCCAGATACCGATCATTGGTATGGTCTTCCACCGGAAACAGATACCTGTGGGAATGCTTGATCACTTCGACAAAATCTTTGAGCAGCAGATTGCCCGGAACCGTGAGATAGTCGGTTTCGACCAACTCGCGAACCGACAGATCAGACAGCACCCGCGCGTCAGTGCCGGGTCGCATATACTGCCCCTTCTCAATCAGGTCGCGCAGATAAAATGATCCCGGTTCAATATAATGGCAAAAGGTGGAGGTCAATGCGGATACAATGATCAGCGGCAGAATCACTTCATAACTTCCAGTGATCTCCACCACGAGAAATATAGCCGTCAAGGGTGCCTGCAGTATGCCGCTGACCAATCCTGCCATGCCAAGCAAAGCGAAACAGCCCTCTGAGGCGATGGCCCCGGCAGGCACCACCCATGCCAGCACCCGGTAGTACACCAGCCCTAACAAGCTCCCTACCATTAAACTGGGTGCAAAAATACCACCCGACCCGCCCCAGCCCAAGGTGAAGGCTGTGGCAGCCATTTTGGCGATGACGGCCACCACCACAATGGTCAATCCGGGTGTAAAGCTGCTCTGGATCATATTTTGGATGGAGACGTACCCCTCACCCAGCACCAGGGGCAAGTAGATACCGATAATACCCACAGCGATACCGCCAACAGCCGGACGCAACCAGTCAGGTACGTTGGTGCCCGAAGCGAGGTGATGCATGGATTTAAGCAAACGGCCCAGTACCACGGATATCACCGTTGTAAAAACAACAATTCCGAAGCTGGCCCCGATGTCTAGCAGTCCTATGCTGAACTGCTGGTGCGTAAAGGCGATCTGGTTACCTTGGAGCAGTCGGCTGACCTCTGTTCCAGCAACTGATGCAATGGCGATGGGAATGATGTTAAAAGCCCGCCACTCACCTAGAACCACCTCGATGGTGAATACCAATCCGGCAATGGGGGCATTGAAGATGGCGCCGATGGCGCCGGCTGCGCCACATCCGACCAGGGTGATGCGCTGACGCTCTCTTAACGAAAAAAATTTAGCGATGTTGGATCCCAATGCCGCACCGCTCATCACCACCGGGGCTTCGGGTCCGGCCGAACCTCCGCTGCCGATGGTCAGACAGCTGGAGATCAGCCGCGAATAACTGGATCTAAGGCGCAACAGGCCACCATATCGGGAGACCGCATAGACCACTTCCGGCACGCCGTGGCCGGCACGCTCCTTCAATAGAGAGTTCAGAAAAAGGGCCGACAAGGTCGCCCCGCCAGCCGGCAACAAAAACGCCCACCAGTGATGGTGCAAGCCATGGGCCAGCCCCCCCAGCAAATGGAGTGCGCGGTTCAATGCCACTGCCGCCAGGCCGCTGCACATGCCCACAACGGCGGCCAGGGCAATGACAGTCAAACGATCATCGGAGCGAAAGATGGCCCACTTAAGCTTGATGCTGCCGAGCCAGCTGGAAGATTTTGCCCGGGCAACCCTGTTCAATCGCATTTGGTTTCCAGTGCTGTAATTTTATCAAAAATTTCAGCTTGAGAAGGCCTGGCTAACAAATGATTTCGAAATTCCGGATCCCGCAGGTGATAGGACAACTTGGACAACATGGCCAAATGTTGTTTTGTGGAATGGCTCAGCAGGACCAGCAATACATTGACCGGTTTTCCATCAATGGCATCAAAGGCAATTTTGCTATTTAAAAAACAAGTGGTGATTTGAGGCAAAGCAAGGGCAATATCCAGATTAGAACGCGGGTGGGGCAACGCAATACCATGCCCGATGCCGGTGGATGCCAGAAGCTCCCTTTCAAGAAGTTTGTCATAGATCTGACGGACTTGAGCAGGTTCAACGTTCGGAATCCGTTTTACCGCCGAGTGCAGAGCTGTTTCGCGGCTGTTGCCTTCGACATCATAGAACACGCCCCCCCTTTGCATGGCCAGTAAAATACTATCGAATTGTGGCTCTTGGGGGCTTTTGTCCAAGGCGTGATGGGATTGGTCTGAGATTCCAAGCTTATGTTCATTGGCCCACCGTTCGAGCATCTCCGTGCGGATGGTATAGGTACTGCCGGTTCGCTGCATGGGGATTTTCCCCTGGCGAACCCAGCGGTGAACCGTCTCGATGGGGAGTTTTAATCGGGCGGCCACTTCGTTTATGGTCAATGCCATGAAAATCAATACTCCTATTCGTACGTGTCGATATCGGCCCCAAGTATAATACCGGCACTCAACTTCGACCGATGCGAACAATTCAAAATGTTATTTCATAAATTGTCAACCAGCTAAATCAAAACTTTTTTAATGAATAGATTTAATCCCCGTTGTCAATAAATAATTTTGATCATTGTTATCGTATCGTGTTTTCGAAGCAGTTTCCGATCAGATTTATTTCCTGCTGTCCCCTAATTACCCCATGGTTGCCACCTTGATGACCTGCGGCCCGATACAACTACACCCCTTGAAATGCGAATCCCGACAATATATTTTTCTCAAAAATATCAAATAGTAACAATAAATATCAAAAAAAATAGCTCTTTTTTCTAAAGTTGTTGACCCCTAAGCCGATACCATGACCGGAGGAACTTATATGTATATTCACAGCTATCAGATACATAATGTCCTGAATGTCTACCGTAAACAACTGAGCCATGGGCCTGGTGGGAACAGTCCCCAGAAACCCCGGACGGCGGACGCCAGTGACCGAATCGAGATATCCTCAGATGGACAGCGTCAATCCATCATGGATAAAATTTCGACGGAAATTGTGGAGCGCATCACCCAGGCAGGCCCGGATAATCAGTTCGAAAAACTCTTGGCGGATCAATTATCGAACAAATCGCAACAACTATCCGATGTACCATCAGATGTCCCATCGGATTTCAAATATACGGTCATTGATGAACACAATCGTAAAGTCACCAACTCGTTAACCATCCGCAGTTCCAGTTTGAGTGGAGACGGAACGGATTTGAAGGCTGGAAAAAATATTGGCAGCAACACTATTTCAGAAAAGGCGTCAACGACCACCCGCAAAGCGGGTGGCTTGGATTTCCAGCCGTGGGCCGGAAATACAAAAGCACGTTAGTGCTGCAACGTCTTGGGTGGGACCGGGCGCAAAGAACCCGGTTTTAAACTACCCATAAAGGTAAAGCGTTACATCTCGTTAGAGAAGGCTTAGGGAGAAGCGGCCGTATCACCGAATTATAGAATATAATAGGGATCGGCAGAAAGGGGGATCACCATGATTAACAACATTAGCGAAGGTGCGCTGCGGGTCGCCTCTAAGATCGATCCCAGCGGTGCCATACACGAAAAGGAGGTTAGTCAGCAAAAGTCCAAAGCGGTACGAGAGGTAAGACCGGTTGAGGCGTCAGAAAAGGGCAATAAAGCAGAAGCGCAGAATGCCAAAGAGGATGGGACAACCGGAAAATTCTTGATCAACGACAAACATGTGGTATTCGAAAAATATGATAAAAATGGAGACTTGATTCTAAGAATACCACCATCCCAGACCCCTGTTGATGAGGTCGCATAGAATATACGCACCACTCCACTATACATACCCTTTGTAAAGAAATAAACCGGCCACGGGCCGGTTTATTTCTTTAATCCATTGGATTCCTCTATAGCAAAGCCAACTGATAGGCTTTAAGATAATTAATTTGGCAAGGTTAGAGGGAGGAAGCTGTATTGTAATACCGCGACGACCGATACCGCAGTCCACATTAATTATCTTAAAGCATATGAGGTCATTGGGGGCTCTGCCACCACCAGTGCAAGCCAGGTGTCATTCAGTGGAGGGATCATCCGCCTTGGCCGCCGCCCACAAAGTTGCCATCTGCTCTTTTGAAAACGAATCCAATGAACGCTTCTTGCCAGCCGCCGTGGTCTCCATATGGTTAAACCGACGAATGAACTTTCCGGTGGATCTGGACAGTGCGGTTTCCGGATGAATCCCGGCCAAACGGGCCACATTCACCAATGAAAAGAGGACGTCTCCAAACTCCATGGTTGCTTTTGATGGATTGGTTTCTAAAGCCTTCGGCTCGTCAACCTCATCCTTAAATTCAAACCACTCATCCTCGGCCTGGGCCATGACCTCATCCAAGGTATCCCAATCAAAACCGGTGCCGGCGGCACGTTCTGAAATTCGAAAAGCCCTCATCAGGGAGGGCATTCCGGCAGGGACAGAGTCCAGAAGTGACTCTTGGGACCCTTTTTCCTGCTGTTTGATCCGGCGCCACTGCACCTTGACGTCTCCGGTATTTTTTACCTTTTTAGAGCCAAAAACGTGGGGGTGGCGGCGAATCATCTTTTGAACAATCCGCTCCAATACCTGCTCCAAGGAAAAGCGCCCCTGCTGCTGATACATGTAGATCACAAACAAAACTTGGAACAAAACATCCCCAAGCTCTTCAAGAACCCCATCCGGGTCCTCATTGTGGATGGCCTCCACCAATTCATACATCTCCTCAATCAGATAGACGGTGAGGGAGGACGGCGTCTGCTTCCGATCCCAGGGGCAGCCGTTTTCGCCTCTCAAGGCGGCAATGAGGTCAAGGAGGGTTTTAATGGTGGGATTTCCGGCGTCGACTAAGGGCTTTGCCACGACTTATTTAATTCCTTCGCTTTGGTGCTGAAATTTTGTTTCATCTCTTTGGGGGTCACCTGTACCAAGTAGGCGCTGAATTGCATCATATGGTGGGCTATCCATGATTTTTTTATGATTGCGGCATTTTTTGGCAAGAATGTGGTCAAGACCAACAAAATGACCACCGTAATTAATAGCCCTTTGGTGAATCCAAATAAAGTTCCGCAAATACGGTCTGTCCATCCTAAAAAACTGATATTCATCAAATATTTAATCACCACACCGGCAAAGCTCACCGCCAGAAAGACCAGCAGAAATATTACCAGGAAACTGAAAATACTCAGATATCCCGGATTGGTCACCCACCGAGAGATATATTTCGCCAACTGGGGATAATAGCTATACGCTGCGTAGAACCCCCCCATCACCCCCACGATGGAAGAGAGCTCTTTGATCATTCCACGGAATATACCACGCACCAGGCAATACCCTACGATCACAGCCAGTACGTAATCGAGCAGATTCATGGACCACCTAAATTCATATGGTTAAGATATTCCAAACGAATGGAGTTGAGCATTGGTGTCTATTGGGTTTTAACCAACCGTCTGGGTTAAGGTCGGACCTCCAGCCGGATTGCAAACCGCCATGAACAAGAGGGTTGAAACTAACAAAGGCCCCCGGTATCGTCAAGGGCAATTGTTTTGGGGTGGCATACAATATAGCACATAAAACATTGATATTTTACTTAAAAATCCAAATTACCCCATTCCTTTATCCGAGGGACGGGGCACGGGCGAATCCCCACCTGCCCTTTTCCTAAAATCACCCTAATGTTGCATTTCAACCAAAAGTTGGTTAGTTTTGAGCCATTGCCCCGAGTGATAACAAAGGGCATTGTCACTATAATCATCAAAGGTTGTATATGGACAAAGATCAACACCAAGCAAAAATCACCTTCACAGATCTTGAGCTCGCACGCCAACTCTTTGGTGAACACAATTGCCATCTGCGACAAATTTCCCAATCGCTTTCACTGAGCCTCAAAGCCCGTGGGAACTCGGTCCACATTCAAGGCGAAGCTATTGCTGCCAAGTTGGCCCAGAACCTTTTGACCCAGCTATACGGGCTGATCAAAAAAAAATATCCGATTTATTCAAAGGATATAGATTATGCCATTCGCCTATTAAGTGCCGATGATCGGGTTCAACTTAAAAATGTATTTTTAGATACCGTCTTTATCACCTCAAAAAAGCAAGCCATCACCCCGAAAAGCCAGGCCCAAAAAAACTACATCGATGCGATGCGGCAACACGACATCGTCTTTGGTATCGGTCCGGCCGGCACGGGAAAAACCTATTTGGCCATGGCCATGGCGGTCTCAGCGCTAAGCAACCGCATCGTCGACAGAATCATCTTAACGCGACCCGCCGTTGAAGCCGGCGAAACCCTTGGCTTTTTGCCGGGGGACCTGACCGATAAAGTAGATCCCTATCTGCGGCCCTTGTATGATGCATTGCATGACATGATGCGATTTGAAAAAGTGTCCAATTTGATGCAACAAGGTATTATTGAGGTGGCGCCCATCGCATTTATGCGCGGCCGCACTTTGAATGACTCCTTTGTGATTTTAGATGAAGCCCAGAACACCACCTCCGAACAGATGAAAATGTTCCTGACCCGCATTGGCTTCAATTCCAAAGCCGTGATCACGGGTGATATCACCCAAATCGATCTACCACCCCATAAATTGTCGGGCCTTGTCGAGGCCAAGGATATCCTGGCCGATATAAATGGGATTGAGCTTGTTTACTTTAGCCAGCATGATGTCGTCCGCCATAAGCTGGTTCAAAATATCATTCAGGCTTATGAGACCGCTACTCAAAAAAAGATGGCAAACGGGGAGAGCCTCATTGCCACCGCGAATCAACCGGAGTGACACCTCCATGAGCCCAAGTCGAAAAAACAGACCGCCAAAGAAGCATACCGTCCAGTTCAGGACGCCCATGAAGTGGCTGATGCTGGCTCTGATCGTGGCTATCTTTATTGTCATGCTATATCCGAGCCTGGTGGTCCAACGTTACCAATATCGTTTGGGCGACATTGCCGAAAGAGACGTCAAAGCTCCCCAAGATTTTTTCATCGAAGATCAAGCCGCCACCCAAGCCAGCCGCAAGCTTGCCGTTGAGTCTGTGTTAACCGTATATGACCATGATCCGCGCATTTTAATGCAGATTACGGGTAATATTAAAAATGCGTTTACCGATATGCACAACATCATTGAAGGCTTCAAGGGGCAACCCACCCAGAGCGCACCCGCTGAATTGCCCCCCCCTGCCCAGCAAAAATCCGTTCAGCAAAAAATAGAAAATGAATTGTGGGCTCGAAAGGGTATTTTTGAATCTCAACTGGGCATTGAGATCAGCCGAGAAGCCTACAAGCTTCTGATTAATGGCGGTTTTACGGGCAACGTAGCCGAACGCATCACCAAAATTTTGTTTGAAATTCAATCCAATGGCGTTGTGGCCAACAAAGAGATCCTGCTCAAAGAGATCAACAAAGGCATCGCCGTTCGCAACGTTGCCAGCCAGACCGAAAAAACAATTACAGCGTTGCGGCAGCATTATAGTCCGGAACAGGCCAAAACCATGGTGCGTATCATCGCCAAGCCCCTGGTCAAAGACCTCAATTACAACTTGGTCAACCTGATCGTGGACATGAGCCAACGGTTGATACAGCCAAATCTGACCTTAAACCGAAATGAAACTGAGACGCGTAAACAGCAGATATTATCCGATGTTAAACCGATCATGTACAAATTTAAGGCCGGTGAGATGCTGGTGAGGGAAGGTGAACGCATCACCGAAGAGCAATTGCTGATATTGGGGGCCCTTGCCCGCCAAAAGGAACACCGTCACATTGCAGCAACAGGATTCGGTGCGGCGCTGGTGGTCGCCACCTTCATATTGGTTATTCATATCCTCTATCTTCGCAACCCGCGGCATGCAGCCGTGAACACCAACAAAAATCTGTTGTTCATGAGTTTGGTCCTGGTAATGGTATTTGCCATCGCAAAGATGGGGGTATTTTTCTCGGCGGTAACCTCGTCGGTGGTGCCGTTTGCCATCTCACCCCACTCTATTACTTACGCAGCACCGGCTGCCGCCGGCGCCATGCTGGTATGTATCTTCCTGGGATTTGAAATCGCCCTGCCCTTTAGCATTGCCGCTTCGTTATGCGTGGCGCTGCTATTCGGCAACCGGGTTGAAATATTTGTCTATTTTTTCATCAGCAGCGCCATGGGAGGCTATTGGGTCCAACGTTGTCGAGAACGCAAAGTCTTCATCACAGCCGGCATCAAGCTAGGCCTGTTGAACATGATACTGGCCACGGCAGCCAGCATCTACTTTGCCGACTATACGGGTTTCAAGCTGCCGGTGGACTGGGCCTTGGCTTTCTCCAGCGGTATCGCCAGCGCCATAGTGGCAGTGGGTGTAGCACCGTTGTTGGAAATGGCCTTTGGATACACCACAGACATTAAGCTGCTGGAGTTGGCCAATGTTGATCGCCCCATTTTAAGACGCTTGATGCTCGAAGCCCCGGGAACATATCACCACTCGGTCATTGTGGGATCGCTGGTGGAGGCCGCTGCAGCTGAAATCGGTGCTAATCCATTACTGGCCAAGGTATGTGGGTATTACCACGATATCGGCAAAGTGAGAAAGCCCCTCTACTTTATCGAAAACCAAGCCAATACCAAGAACAAGCATGACAAACTGGCGCCATCGATGTCCAGCCTCATCCTCATCGCCCACATTAAAGATGGCATCGAGATTGCTAAAAAAGACAAGCTGGGCCAAGTGATTATCGACACCATTGAACAACACCACGGCACCAGTTTGATAAGCTATTTTTTCAACAAAGCGATACAGTTAAAAGGTGCCGAAGCCGTTAAGGAGGATAATTTCCGCTATCCAGGTCCACGCCCCCAAACCAAGGAGGCCGGCCTGGTGATGCTGGCCGATGTCGTGGAAGCTGCCTCGCGCACTTTAGAAAACCCAACACCTGCAAGAATCCAGGGGTTGGTGCAGCACTTGGTCAACAAAATATTTTCCGACGGACAGCTCGACCATTGTGAACTCACACTTAAAGACCTGCACAGCATAGCAAAAAGCTTTAACAAAATATTGAACGGCATCCACCATCATCGCATTGAATATAGCGAAAAACCAACCAAAGAAAGTAGTAAAGGAAGACATGGCCATCCTGATCGACAATCAACAGGGAAACCATCCCATCGAGACCCAAAAGATAGAGGTGAAGGCACAGGCCATCTTAGACGCCTTGGACTGCCGTGAGGGTGAGCTCTCTATACTGATCGTGGATGATCCCCGCATCGCAAAGATGAACCATGCGTATTTGGATCATGGCGGGCCCACCAATGTCATCTCCTTTTCCATGCGCGAGGGTGAATTTGGGGATATTAATCCTCACCTGCTGGGCGACGTCATAATTTCTGCAGACACTTGTGCCAAGGAGGCGCAGGAGGCCGGCATATCGATGGAAGATCGCTTAGATCAATTGTTGATTCACGGCATTCTGCATATTTTCGGATATGACCATATTCACTCGGAAGCTGAGGCCAAAGTCATGGAAACCAAAAGCGATGAGTTGGCCGCACTGGTGGACGCCCTAAATTAAAAAATGGACACCCCAAGCAACCGGTTGTGATATATTCCGGCTCCAACGCGGACAAGGTAGACAGAACAGTACTTGAAACTGTGCGGATTAAAACGTTGCCATTCCCGCTTCGGGAACAACTGATCAACCCCGATGCTGTGCTATGAGGAGATCTTAATGCCCAGTTTAACCATGGTTTTAGATTATGTGGCCGGCCTGCGCGAAATGATGATGTCTCAAAACCCTGACCCGGTCGCTGCTGCCATCATCGCCCAACTGGCCGGCGCCGACGGTATCGCCGTCCACTTGCGTGAAGATCGCGAGCATATCCAAGAGCGCGATTTGCGCTTGCTGCGCCAAACCGTCCGCAGCAAATTGATTCTCCAAACCGCACCGACATCAGAAATGATGGGGTTTGCCCTGGACATCAAACCGGAGCGCGTTGTTCTAGTACCCCCCATCGAGGAAGAGACACCTGTGGATAATGGCTTGGATTTGATTGTCCATGGGAAGCATCTCATTGAAACCGTGGACACCCTTCAATCCAACGGCATCTCAGTGGGGATCTGCATCCCTGCGGAACCGGAGCAGTCCAAGCTGGCCCATCAAATTCGGGCCGACTGGATTCAAATTCACGCTGGAAAGTTGCGCTGTGCATCATCCCCCGATTCCCAGAGTCATGAGTTGGATCGAATCATCGACACGGTGAAGATGGCCCAAAAGCTGCGGCTGCGGATCTCTATCGGTCACGGATTGGATGAACGACTGATCAAACTATTTAAAGGTGTCTCCGAGATAGATGAATTCAGTATGGGAGAAAGCCTAATTGCCAAATCCCTGCTAAAAGGCATGGACAGTGCGGTCAGGGACACCATAGAGCTGATACGCACACTTTAAATCACCAAGATTTGAACTTTGAACTGGGCCAAAGGCCCTTTGGGGGTTACCATGATCGTTGTTACAGCCAACCAGATGCAGATCTTGGACCGTCAAACAATCGATGATTTCGGCATACCGGGACGCGTGCTCATGGAAAATGCCGGGCGAGGCGCCACCCATGCCTTTTTGAAACAGATCTACGGCAAAGGTCCGGGAAAAGTCGGCGTTTTGGCCGGCCGGGGTAATAATGGCGGCGATGGCTTCGTCATGGCCCGCTATCTGTCCCAAAGAGGGATAGACGTCACCGTATTCCTGCTCTCCACAACTGACAAGGTTAGAGGTGATGCCGCAGAGAATTTGAAATTGCTGGAAGCATCCCGCGTCCCGGTGGTGGAAATCCCCGACCAAGCGCGCTGGGCCGATCGCCGATCCGGCATGTGCCATATCGCTTACTGGATTGATGCCATATTCGGCACCGGTCTCAATTCAGACGTCAAAGGATTCTTTCGCCATATCATCGAATTCATCAATGGATTAAAACGGCCCGTCTTTGCCGTGGATATTCCCTCGGGGCTAAATGCCGATACAGGCCAACCCTGGGGCATCTGTATACGGGCATCCGCCACCGCTACGTTTGCCTTTGCCAAAATCGGCCATGTCGTCTATCCGGGGGTGCAACACTGCGGTGGGGTGGACGTTATCGACATCGGAATCCCGCCGGCAATGGCTGCCAAAGCGAAAATTGGGCAACAACTCGTCACGGGACGACACATCCAATCCCTGTTGGAGCATCGTGAACCCGACACCCACAAAGGCCATAACGGCCACGCTTTGATCGTAGCGGGTGCCACAGGTAAAACCGGCGCCGCGGCAATGGCCACGACCTCTGCGATCAGAGGCGGTGCCGGGTTGGCATCACTGGCGATTCCCCGATCCTTGAACGCCATCTTGGAACCCCAGGTCACCGAAGCTATGACAATCCCGCTTGAGGACCAGGGTACAGGATTACTCTTGGAAGAAGCATTTGATGGCATCGTTAAAGCATCCGCGTCTAAACAGGCCATTGCGTTGGGGCCAGGCTTGGGCACGGCATCCCATACCCGCAACCTGGTGTATCGTATGGTCAAAGAGATTGATCTTCCGATGGTGATTGATGCCGACGGCCTGAACAATATCGTCGGCCATATCGGACGCCTGGAGGGACGTAAAAGCGCTACCATATTGACCCCCCATCCTGGAGAAATGGCCCGATTGACCGGAAAGACCACGGCCGAAATTCAGAGTGATCGCATAACAGCCGTCCGATCTCTGGTACGACAAACCCAAACATTTGTGGTCCTGAAAGGCGCTCGCACCCTTATCGCCACTCCGACGGGGCAGGTATGGATTAACCCCACCGGGAACCCCGGCATGGCCAGTGGCGGTATGGGCGATGTGCTGACCGGATTAATCACCGGTTTTTTGTCCCAGGGATACACGCCTTTGAATGCCTGCCTTGCCGGGGTTTACCTCCATGGCCTCGCTGGGGATATGCTATGCCTGAAATCAGCCTGGGGCTATCTGGCCACTGAGGTCATGGATACCATCCCTTTGGCTATCCACAGGACGATAAACGATCCCCCCGATGAACCTCTGGGTCGTATATTCTTATAAAGCGTTAAAGATGAACCATCAGCCAGAAAACAGGTTAATGATAGTCCCAAACAACGCCGACGAGACACGTCATCTGGGTTGCGAAATTGGCAAATGCCTAAAAAATGCAGTAATCATTCGGCTTATGGGGGACCTGGGAAGCGGAAAAACATGTTTTGTCCAAGGCCTGGCAAAAGGATTGGATGTGCCCGAGGGATACAACATCACCAGTCCGACTTACACTCTGATCCATGAATACCCGGGTCGCTTACCCCTTGTGCACATCGATCTATATCGTATCCATGATGAAATGGACGCGGAAGCCATCGGCCTGCCGGAAATTTTAGGGCAAGAAACGGTCGCCGCTGTGGAGTGGGCCGATCGATTGAGCCACGACTTCTGGCCAGACGTGCCCATCTTGGATATTATGTTCCACACCCTTAATGAGGATACCCGTAGACTTCAATTAATTGGATATGGACTTCAAATTTACGATTTGATAAATAGGATCGGCACAATGTGGGACAGGTCGGCAGCCGGATAAGAAAAGGATCAACACCCAGCCATTGGGCTGTATGTCCTATCACTTGTCAGATGTGGCATCAACACTTTAGGATTCAGTAGTAAATACCTTTTTCGCACTGGGAGTCCAATCCATAGCGGGAGCACAAGAGGATGAAATGGCTTTAGTGGTTCAAAAATTCGGCGGTACGTCAGTGGCCAATATTAAACGCATCAGAAACGTCGCCAAACGTGCGGCCAAAACATATGATCAGGGAAATGATGTTGTCATCATCCTTTCGGCCATGGCCGGGGTGACGGACGGACTTGTGGAAATGGCCAACAGGGCCTCGAAATCTCCTGACAAGCGGGAGATGGATGTTCTTTTAGCCACCGGAGAACAAACCACCGCCGCTTTGCTGGCCATGATTCTCAAGGACATGGGGTATACGTCTCAGTCTTTGTTGGGACACCAAGCCGAAGTGGTTACGGATTGCGACTATGGTAATGCCCGCATCATTGAGATCGGCGCCGGCCGGCTGCGAGCCTTGCTGGAACGAAAAACCATTGTGGTGGTCGCCGGTTTCCAGGGATTTGACCTTAAAGGTAATATCACGACCCTCGGGCGAGGTGGCTCAGACACTTCAGCTGTCGCCATTGCCGCCGCCCTCAAGGCAGACGTTTGTGAAATATATACGGACGTGGACGGCATCTATACGGCCGACCCCAATGTCTGTGAAAAGGCACGAAAACTCAAAACCATTACCTACGATGAAATGCTCAACATGGCCAGTTTGGGCGCAAAAGTCCTGCAGATACGTTCGGTGGGATTCGCAAAAAGATACAATATTCCCGTCCATGTTCGTTCATCGTTTAGTGAGGAGGAGGGCACCATGGTCGTCAGTGAAGATTCGGGAATGGAGCAATTGTTGGTATCCGGCGTTACCCAAGATAAGAATCAAGCCCGTGTTACCCTCACCAAAGTCCCGGATCAGCCCGGCATCGCCGCAAAAGTCTTCTCGCCCATTTCCGAGGCAGGAATTCTGGTCGATATGATCATCCAAAACACCCGCAAGGGCGGCAAAACAGATATGACCTTTACAGTGCCCAAAGCGGATTTTAACAAAACCTTAGATATCACCCGCCATACAGTTGAGAAAATCGGTGCGGACAAGGTGTTTGGCGATGCAGATATTGCTAAGGTATCCGTTATCGGCGTGGGCATGAAAAACCACTCGGGCGTCGCCTCTGTGATGTTCAATACGCTGGCCAGAGAGAACATTAACATTATCATGATCAGCACTTCTGAGATTCGCATATCCTGTGTCGTGGAAGAAAAGTATGCTGAGTTGGCTGTGCGGGTGCTACACACCGCCTTCGGCCTAGACGACGAATCGTAAAAGCCGGAGGGCTTCATATCCTGTGTTGCCGAAGGTTCGCAGTAGTTGGACTACGGCTTCACCTCCGGTCGCCTTGGCTCTGCAGCCCTTAGGCTTTTTCAACCTTTGCATATTTGCATAATAGAGGGAGTGATCCATTATAAGTGCAGGTTGCTACAATTAGAGAACCGCATCGATCTCTTCGGCAATGCGGTCGGCTGCGGCAACCGGATCAGCGGCATCGCGTATGGGTCTTCCGATAACCACATAGTCGGATCCCTTGGCCACGGCCATGGCCGGTGTCACCACCCGTTTTTGATCGTCTTTGCCGTCATCTGACCAATCTGGACGAATACCAGGTGTCACCGTAAGAAAAGACGGGCCCATTTCTCTTTTGATCAATCCGACTTCCCAGCCGGAACAAACAACCCCTGCACATCCGGCCTCTTTGGCCATCGCAGCTCTATGCAAAACCAGTCGACTCAAATCATCGGTAATATCATTGGCATAACCGGCACTGCGCAAATCTGAGGCCACCACACTGGTCAGGACCGTAACCCCCAGCACGCTGACCTGACCGCCGCTTCCATTCACGGCAGCTTCCAACATGGTTCGATTCTCGCCGCAATGGACGGTGGCCAGCGTTACAGAGAGATCTGCAATGCCACGCATGGCGCGTTCAACGGTGATCGGGATATCGTGCAGTTTAAGATCCAGAAATATCCCGGCACCGGTATGTTCCGTAATCCATCTTACCAGGTCGGAGCCTGTATGGACAAAGAGCTCCAAGCCGATTTTGAACATCCCCACATGGTTATAAAGTTGTGATACCAGTTGCCGGGCGGTACCACCGGACGGGACGTCCAATGGAAAAATCAAGTAATCTTTGCCTTGCTTCATGACACCCTCATATGTTTTTAATCCGTATCCATCGAATCCGCATACGATGTTTCGTTTCTATCCTTATAAACATTATTGAAATTTATAGCAATACCATGTTATTGCATAGGGTAACAAAGTTATGAAGCGCCCCCCATTGGTCAGCTTGGCTTCTATTGAGGAACAACTTTTTGAAGGTGACCGGGATGAGTCGATCGATGGGCTATCGCCACCTCTTACCCAAATAAGGATTGCTCGAAAGAGAAGCGCAAACATCATTTGGTGAACACGATTGACTTCCACAGCTAAATATCATGTGCCATCAGGCACCTTCCATATCAGCGAAAAAAGGCCATTGACACTGCAAGCATTTCTAGGAACCTGCGTAGGATTGGCAATACACTGTGACACCACTGGTGTCGGTGGCATTATCCACTTGCTGTTGCCGGAACCCACAACTCCCCTGGCCATTTCCCGACCGGAAAAATATGCGGCATCCGGTGTACCGCTATTTATAGATGCCCTGATTGCTGCCGGTGCCCATCGTGACAGGTTATCGGCAAGCATTGCCGGAGGGGCTTTGGTGGGCCCTTTAAGCCGGCAGGACCTTGACCTCGATATCGGCGGTCGCACGGTGGAAGTGGCCAGAAAGATGCTCAATGATGAGAACATCAAGGTTGTGCATTCAGAAACCGGCGGGTTTTTCACGTGCTGTCTGAATCTGGATATGACCCGCGGGCAGGTCAACATAGACCCCGCCGGACAAAGCAAACTCTCTACAGAGGAACAAGTGCATACGGCCACGAAGAAAGAAATCAAAGCCGCCATGAATGCGCTCAAACCCATTCCCCAAGTCGCTCTGAAAGTCATGCGCCTGCTGGATGAGAACAGGTACGATATCGAGTCCATTGCCAATGAAATCCGCAAAGACCAAGTCATCACCGGCCGCATGCTGCAACTGGCCAACTCGGCCATGTTCGCAGCCAAAAAGGAGATCACATCCCTGGATCACGCCATCGTTTTTCTGGGCCAGGACATGTTGGTGAAGCTGGTATTGTCAGCCGCCGTTCAAGGGTACTACGAACAATCGATGATGGGTTATGCACTATGCAAAGGGGGCATCTATTACCACTCCCTCGGCTGTGCTCAGGTGGCTGAAATGCTGGCCATTAAAACCCAGCGCGAGGCACCTGCCAAAGCGTACACCGCAGGTTTACTGCATGATATCGGCAAGGTGGTATTGGATCAATATGTGGCATCCGCATATCCCCTCTTTTACCGAGACATCCTGGAAGAAGAGGACAACGTCCTGTCCATTGAACGCAACCTGCTGGGCATGGATCACACCGAAGTGGGGAGCCTTCTCGCTCAACAATGGTCCTTTCCTGGAGCTCTGGAAGAGGTGATACGCCACCACCATCAACCCCATAGATCCGATGACTATAATGATCTGTCAGCCATCGTCTATCTGGCAGATCTGTTGATGTCCCGCTTTCACACAGGTCTTGAAATCGAACGACTGGAAACCGAATCCCTCGGACACCACCTGGAGACATTAGGGCTCAGCCATGAAAAATTAGGTGAACTGGTGGATTCCATCCCCCTGACTGCTTTCTTAACCACGGATTAGACGAACCCGAATAATGCATCAACAACATGGCAAAAAGTGATTAACAATGGAAATCAGCGCCCAACAACAAAAATTACTACGGAAGCTTCCCAGCGTAGATCGATTATTGGCCATAGCCTATGACCTGCCGGACTGCGAACGAATCCCAAAATCAGTGATCTTGAAGGCCGTTCGCCAGACCCTGGATACTCAGCGCAAAAAAATTCTTTCGCCCGGCAATGGCATGAACACCGCTATTGTGCCGGTTGATCATCTGTTTGAAGAAGCGATGGCGCTTGCATCTACACTACAAGCATTCAATCTTAAACGCGTCATCAATGCCACCGGCGTGGTTATTCACACCAACCTGGGCCGGTCGCTGCTGGCCACTGAAGCCATAGAGCAGGCGGTCACCATAGCCGGGCGTTGTTCCAACCTGGAGTTCAATCTGGCCGCCGGCCGGCGGGGCTCTCGATACGTTGCAGTGGAAGATCTGCTGTGCGAACTCACCGGTGCAGAGGCTGCCCTGGTGGTCAACAACAATGCCGGTGCAGTGCTGCTTTGCCTGGATACCCTGGCCAGTGGAAAAGAGGTCATTATCTCTAGGGGAGAGTTGGTGGAAATCGGCGGATCGTTCAGAATACCGGATATCATGGCCAAAAGCGGAGCGATTCTTAAAGAGGTCGGCACCACCAATCGCACCCACGTGCACGACTATGAAAAGGCCATCGGTTCGGATACCGGTCTGCTGTTAAAAGTTCACACCAGCAATTACCACATTTTAGGATTTACCACCGCCGTTTCTCTCAAAGAGATGGTGACGTTGGGTGCTAAGCACAACCAGCCGGTAATGGAAGATCTGGGCAGCGGCAGTCTCATTGACCTGGCATCCCATGGGCTCCAGGCCGAGCCTACGGTACAAGATTCGGTGGCCGCCGGCGTCGACGTGATCACTTACAGCGGCGATAAGTTATTGGGAGGTCCCCAAGCGGGTTTTATTGTCGGCAAAAAAGAGATCATCGACCAAGTGAAGCAAAATCCGCTCACAAGGGCCTTGCGCATTGACAAACTCACCTTGGCGGCCACGGAAGCAACCTTGCGATTGTACCGGGATGAGCCCACAGCGATAAACCGAATTCCCACGCTCCAGATGCTGACCATCAAAAAGCAGGCGCTGGAGAAACAGGCAGAGCAGATAAAACACAAATTGGAAAAATTGAAGTGCTCTCAACTTGCCATTGCGTTATATGATCTTCCGTCCAAAGCCGGGGGCGGTTCGCTCCCTTTTTTGGAGTTACCCAGTTGCTGTGTTGGGATTCAAATCCAAGGTATTTCAGCCAACGCCATCGAAAACGCTTTGAGGAACTATGATCCACCCATCATCGGAAGAATCGAGAACGATATTTTTTTAATGGATCCGAGGACCATCCAAATTGATGAGTTCGATATCATTATTAATGCCATTGGCAAGTTATTGGAGACCCAAGCAATAGGAGATAATCCATGACAACCGGAAGCCGGGATTTCCCCTTGGACGCCAACCCCTTTCTACGCCAAAGCACCGACCCTGAGCCCCGAGGTGGTACCTTGCAAGGCAGGCCAGCGCCGACGTTGAGGTCCACTCACCGGTCATATGCCGAAAATGTCCCAACAGGAAAGGCAGCCGAGACCGTGGCCAAAACACTGGAGGGATGGGACCGATATTGTGCATTGGCACTGAGCCTGGATAACCCCGAAACCAGCCAGGTGCCTGAATCCCTTGATCGAATCTTGTTGAATCTCATTGAGGAGGCCAAGCAGCATCAAGGGGCCGTTGGGTGCCCATGGCATGAACAGCTCTATTTCATAGCCCTTCCAAGCGACCATACACCTGCTGCCCATCAGTTTGCCAGGCAGATTCAGGCCAAATTGGCCACACAGCGCCCGGAGACCATCAGCATCGGTATTGCCCCCTTCCCCCTGCTGACATTCGATAGGCAGCACAGTTGGGCCAACACGTGCAAGGCGCTGGCCCATGCAGCCTTCTTGGGTCCAGGTAGTATTGTCGAGCTAAACGCCGTCAGCCTCAACATCAGCGGCGACCAGCATTTCCAAAGAGGTGAAATGGATGAAGCCATTGCTGAGTACCGAGCCGCTTTGGAGTTGGATTCCAATGATACCAACGTTCTGAACAGCCTGGGGGTCTGTTTGGCCGAAGTCGATGACATCGCAGCTGCCAAGACGGCGTTTAAAACCGTTCAGAAAATTGATCCATCCGAGCCCATGGCACACTACAACCTTGGGATGCTGTATCAGCTTGACCATAACCCCAAGGAGGCCTTGACCCACTTTCAACAAGCGCATGCCACCAACCATGGCTTTTTCGAGATACCCTTCCAAATCGGTAAAATCCTATCCCGACAATGCCGCTGGGAGGATGCCCTGCACTTTGCTGAAAAGGCGCTGGTGTTAAACCAAGGCCATGGGGCGGTTTATGCCCTGAAGGGTTTATGCCTGGCCGCCATGGAAAAGAGACCTGAAGCCATCGCTGCCTATACCCAGTCCATAAAAATCAATCCCAACAATGCAGATGCCCTGTCTGCACTGGGATGTCTCTATGACGCGCAAAATGAAAACCCTGATATCTGCAGATCTTTTTTAGAGCAAAGTGTGGCATTGGCGCCGAACAACGGCCTGTATCATCACCGACTGGGTCGTTGGCATCAAAAGCATCAACAATTCGAAGAAGCCAAGGCGGCTTATCGACAAGCCATCGCATGGGGACATGATGCCGCTGGTCAAATGGCAGTTGTAGAAAAAGAGTTGAAAACGGAAACCATGCCAACCAAACTTCGAACAGGCTAGAAATGGTGCGGATGGAAATCGATCTTCCTTGATTTTTCCCTGATGGTTTTATAAATTAGTAAATTTGACGAAGCCCGGCCGGGAATATTATTATTTATGGACAAAATTCCCCCGGAAGCCAAGGAGTCAGCCCAGATGCCGATATTTGAATATCAATGTACGGGTTGCGGTCATCAATTCGAGAAGCTGGTAATGGGGCAAGAGACCCCTGTCTGTCCGGATTGCAACAGCCCAAAAGTTTGTAAACTCATGTCTACCTGTGGATTTCTTACCAAAGGCGACGGTGGCCAAACGGTAAGTTCATCCCCGTCGTCTTGCGGTGGCTGTACCGCCGGCAGTTGTTCGGGGTGCGGCCAATAATGCAAAAAACCATACGCATCGGCACCCGGGGCAGCCAGTTGGCGCTTTGGCAAGCCAAGTGGGTGCAGAAAACCATTGTAAAGCAGTGGCCGGATATTCAGGCTGAATTGGTGATGATCAAAACCACCGGGGACAAAATCTTGGATGTTCCCCTGGCCAAAGTGGGTGGCAAAGGACTATTCGTCAAAGAGATTGAAGAGGCCCTGTTGGACGGCCGTATCGATCTTGCGGTGCATAGCATGAAAGATATGCCGGCACGATTGCCGCACGGTCTCAGCATTGGCGCCGTCCCCGCGCGTGAAAATCCATTGGATGCGCTTGTCACAGCGTCTTATCCATCGCTGAAAGATCTGCCAGAGGGCGCCCGGGTCGGCACCAGCAGTCTGCGGCGCTCCGCCCAGTTACTTCACCAGAGACCGGACCTATCCATTGAGCCCCTGCGAGGCAATCTGGACACACGCTTGAAGAAATTATCCACAACCGATTTGGACGCCATTGTTCTGGCAGCCGCCGGCTTGAGGCGGCTGGGTTTGGCGGACCGCATCACGGCGACTATCGAACCCGACATCATGCTGCCGGCGGTGGGGCAAGGGGCCCTTTGTATCGAGAGCCGGACCCACGACGACACTATTTCAACCATTGTGTCAGCGCTTGATGATGCCACCACCCATACCGCTGTAATTGCCGAACGTGCATTTTTGCACCGGTTGGAAGGCGGATGCCAGGTTCCCATTGCGGGACATGCCACCATTGACAACGATGACCGCATGACCATCACCGGTTTGGTGGCCGAATTGGATGGCGGCCGTATCATCAAAGAAAAAATTGAAGGGCCATGTGATCAATCCGCTTCCTTGGGTCTGAAATTAGCCGAAGCGCTGCTCGCAAGGGGCGCGGCGGCCGTACTGGAAAGGTTAGAACAACATGGCACCTAAGCAAAAGAAGGGCATTGTATATTTGGTGGGCGCCGGACCCGGCGATCCTGGTTTGATCACCACCAAGGGATTGCACTGCATCGAAACTGCAGATGTTTTAATCTACGATTACCTGGCAGCCAAAGCATTTTTAAGCCATGCCCGACCCGATTGCGAATGCATCTACGTGGGCAAAAAAGGTGGTGACCACACCCTGTCCCAGGAAGGTATCAATCAACTCATTGCCGAAAAGGCCAAGGCCGGCAATGTTGTCACCCGTCTCAAGGGCGGTGATCCGTTCATTTTCGGTCGAGGTGGGGAAGAGGCCGAGATTCTGGTGGCGGCTGGTATCCCGTTTGAAGTGGTTCCGGGAGTGACATCGGCCATTGCGGGACCGGCCTATGCAGGCATCCCCCTGACCCACCGTCAATTTGCAAGCACCCTGGCCTTTGTGACCGGCCATGAAGATCCCACCAAAGATGAATCCAACATTGATTGGTCGGCTCTGGCCCGCGGTATCGGAACCTTGGTCTTTTTTATGGGCGTTAAAAATCTGCCCAATATTGTACAACGGTTATGTGAAAACGGACGTCCGGCCCAAACCCCTGTGGCGGTGGTCCGATGGGGAACCACTGCCCGGCACAAAACCGTGTCTGGCACCCTGGAAAACATCGCGGATAAGGTCCGGCAGGCCGGTATAAAGGCACCCGCCTTGATCGTGGTTGGCGAGGTGGTCACTTTACGGGACACCCTGCAATGGTTTGAAAAAAGGCCTCTTTTGGGTAAACGCATCGTGGTTACCCGCGCGCGTGCCCAGGCCAGCGATTTGCTGCATGAGCTTACGGAACTGGGCGCTGAATGTATTGAATGCCCGACCATCAAAGTGGTCCCCCCGGACAGTTGGACGCCCCTGGACAACGCCATCGCTAATCTCAAAAAATACCAATGGCTTGTCTTTACCAGTGTAAACGGCGTCCACTTTTTCTTTGAAAGGTTGTTTAAACAGGGGCTTGATGCACGCGCTCTGGGCCATCTGCGTACAGCTGCCATTGGTCCAGCCACATCCCGAGACCTCCTCCAATTTGGCATCAATACGGATATACTTCCCGAAACCTATCAGGCGGAATCTGTGGTGGAGGCGTTTGCCAAAGAAACCGTCGAAGGACAAAAAGTTCTGCTGCCACGCGCCAAAGAAGCCAGGGTAATACTCCCACAAGAACTCAAACGGATGGGGGCCGAGGTCGATGAAGTTACGGCCTACCAGACCGTCCAGGCCGCAGACGGACAAGCAGATTTAATCCAGGCGCTGCAGAACAATGATATTGATATGGTAACGTTTACCAGTTCCTCAACGGTTCGCAATTTCAAGGCCCTGCTTCCCGGTGATGATGCCCGACAATTGATGGAGGGCGTTAAAGTGGCCTGCATCGGCCCCATCACAGCTGACACCGCCAAAGAGTTGGGTTTCAAAACGGATATCACGGCCGAGCGCTTCACAATCAGTGGCTTAATGGAAGAGATTTATAATCATTACAATATGTAATGGTAATTTCGGTTTTTAATCCGGGTCACGATGGTAACATCGACGAGCTTCTTTATGAACAACTTCAAATAGAGCTGCACCTCACATTTTCATTTTGCTTACCTGCGACAAAGAAGTCTGACGGAACCCTTCACGTTTATGTCAGGGCACGCTGCCCAGGAGCCTACATGCCTGATAGTGAAAACATACTATATGGATATGTGAAAAAAATTCGCGAGATTGCGGATGCCATCATTACCAATATCGTATTCATCGGACAGGTGCCCGCCCCTACCTTCCAAGAAAACGAACGCGTGAAACTGTTTATGGAGCGTTTGTCTGAGTTTCAGACCGATGAGTGCACCATGGACGGCTACAACAACCCCATCGGCATTATTCGGGGAAATTCCCGGGGTAAATCACCCATTTTTGTAGTTGCACACATGGACACTCCGTTTTCCAAAGAGATCGATCACAACTATACGGTCAAACCAAACACCATCACCGGCGCTGGGCTAACCGATAACGCTTTGGGGGTGGGGATCCTGGTTTCATTGCCTGAAATACTGAGGCACCTGAACCTCAAATTTGAATCCGATATCGTGCTGGCCGGTGTGACACAATCCATCGGAAAAGGAAATCTTCGGGGGGTGCGGCATTTGCTTAAAAGCTGGCCCACACCCATTCGAGGCGCCATTTGTCTTGAATCGGGTGAATTGGGACGACTTAATTTTTCTTCAGACGGCATGATCCGTTGCGAAATCATATGTCGGGCGCCTTCCTGCAGCGGACCGGAAAAACGTCGTCCCCCCAATGCGATATTGGTGCTGAACGAAGCCATCAACCAAATTCTTATGCTAAATCAACCGCCGAAACCACGCGCCCAAGTCATTTTCGGCACCATTTCCGGAGGACTAAAGCACGGACAAATCCCCGACAAAGCGACATTGGGATTAGAAATCCGCAGTGACTTGGACAAGCGCGTGGGAAATCTCTTTACCGACATCCGGGATATCGTAAGCGAATTGGCACGCAAATTCAAAGTCGAACTCAGCCTGAAGACCATCAGCAATGTGCGTGCGTCGCGATTGAATGAAAATCACAAGTTGGTCAAAAACGCTACTTCAATTATGGAAAAGCTGGATATACAGCCGACCATCGGATCGAGTGAATCTGAGCTGTCCATCTTCTTATCCCGAAAAATTCCGGCGCTCACATTGGGCATCACCTATGGTATCAGGTATCAAGAAGCCGATGCCTCTATGCAGATCGATCCCATGTTCAAGGGAATCGCGCAGATCGTCGGTATTTTGAACACCATTGATAGAGGAGCATGCGATGAGTAGGCAGTGGATGGCAGACAACACTTTTCATTATGCTCAATTTAATGATCTCAAGCACCTGGTCCGGATGAAAGAGCAAAAAGGCGTAAAAATTAGTCTGTGCCTTCCTACCCTGAACGAAGCAAAGACCATCGCCAAAGAGATCGTCATTTTCAAATCGGAACTCATGCTGCGCTATCCGCTTCTGGATGAAATCGTGGTGATTGATTCCGGATCAACTGATCAGACCCGTGAGATTGCGCGTGAGTTTGGTGCCGACGTCTACCAAGCGTCCGACATTTTGCCCCACCTTGAACCCTTTGTCGGAAAAGGTGAAAACCTTTGGAAAGCACTCTTTATCACGACGGGAGACATCATTGTCTATTTAGACGCGGATATTAAGAACATTCACCACCGGTTTGCGTATGGCCTGATTGGTCCGCTATTCCTAAACCAGGGGATAAAATTTACCAAGGCTTTTTATGATCGTCCCATCGCCACCCGCGGCCGCAAAGTTCGGCCCACAGGTGGTGGACGGGTAACAGAGCTGGTTATACGGCCCCTATTTTCACTATTTTTCCCCCAACTCACCCAAATTTTGCAGCCTCTGTCAGGTGAATACGCCGGCTACCGGGAAATCTTTGAAAAAATACCCTTTCCCATCGGTTATGGCGTAGAGACCAGCATGATATTAGATATATATCAAAAGTGGGGATTGGACGTCATGGCCCAGGTAGACCTGGAAAAAAGGGTCCATCGCAACCAAGATACCAAAGCATTGGGAAAAATGTCCTTCGCCATCTTAAAAACCTTTATCAACCGTCAAGAAGCCCTTGGCCTGATCGACTTAAAAGAACCCATGCACGATCGGATGATTCAATACAAAATTTCGGGAAATGATATTGTACCGGATATTGTACAAATCAAAGGCTATGAACGCCCCCCCATGGTTGAAGTCCCTGAATATCTCAAAAAATTTAAATCTTGACGCCCCACTACCGCTAAAACCCATGATTTTCAATGGATTGGATCTTGTACGCGCCCACAATCACCTTGCTTTGGTATAAGGGTTATGATATTCAGATGGCTCTATGTTTTACCTGTTGCAGGTGATTGAAATGAAGTTCCTCTAGACACTGAATACAAGCTGAGCAAAGGGGTACTCCCTTATTGCAGTTCTGGATATGAATGATGAGGACGGATATTAATCAGGCGAAGCAAAATGACCCATCCCCCCCAGCCACGGAAGTCAGCCGGAAAGAAAAGGACCGCATCAACCAATCCTCCGGAGTTGGGGAGGATCCCTCAGACCGCATTTCCAAAAAACAATACAGCCTAAAACAGCTTATCAACAAGCTGAACCATCTCAATTTCCAAGACCTCCACATTACGGCTGTGTTCCAGCACAACAAATACCCCCGATCCCTGTCGATTTCGGCGTTTCCGATGCCATGCCGAAATGAAAAGTTGCGATGCACGTGGATGGACCCCATCGATATCGAACAAATTATGGGGCTGTACCGATTCCAATGCCTCTATATCCCCAAGGAGCAGCAACTGCTCAAGGTTTACCCGGAACTCAAAAGCATCAGCGAAAAAGAGGTGGTGTTTATTCTTCCGTCCATGTGCGAGGAAATCAGCGTTCGGAAAATTCACCGCTATCAGTGCAAAGATGTTGCCGTATATATGTTCCAAAACGGGGCCTTGTTCTTTGGCAGCTTGATGGATTACGGGTCTTTCCAGTTTCGTGTTGTGATCAACAAATCCAAAACGCAAAACTATCGATGGATTGATATTGATTCACATGTCACCATCGTTTTTACCAAGGGAAATGAAACCCTGTATTCAGGTGACTGTAAAATCATCAAACATGATCATGGCGCACGCCGCCGCCAACTCAACCTTGAACCGGTCCAAAGACAAATTCGGCGCTTCGAACCGCGTCAATTTCGAAGCGGCCGCCAAAAACTCAGTCCGTCGTTGGATGCTGTGTTTCCCCATCCGTTATTCAACAAAACATTTAATTTAAAAATCATTAATATCTCAGGATCGGGGTTCTCGGTAGAGGAACAAGAGCGCTTTGCCGTTTTACTACCAGGCCTTATTATAGCGGACTTGAGAATCAGTTTCAGTGACGGTTCCTCGGTAAAATGCACGGCGCAGGTGGTATACACCAAACAGCACCATAAAAACCGCACAACCGGTATCCTGCGCAGCGGTTTAGCGATTATCGATATGCCGGTAGAGGATCATATCAAGCTTCTGGCCTTGCTGCATCAAGCCAATGATGCCAATGCATATTTATGCAACAAGGTTGATATGAATGCGCTTTGGGACTTCTTCTTTGAAACAGGATTTATCTACCCCCAGAAGTATGAATTTATCAAAAACAACAAGGCCAAAATCAAAGCAACTTACGAAAAACTATACCACCTCAGCCCCAACATCGCCAGCCACTTCATCTACCAGGACAATGGACGCATTACGGCGCATATGGCGATGATCCGCTTCTACGATTCGGCATGGCTGATTCACCATCATGCCGCAATCAGCAGTGCCAATCACCAAGGTGGATTGATGGTGTTAAACCAAGTCAGCCGCTTTATCAATGACTCCCATCGATTGAATTCCATGAAGATGGATTATGTCTTTTGCTACTATCGCCCGGACAATAAATTCCCCAACCACGTGTTTGGTGGAACTGCCAGAAATATTCGAAACCCGGAAATTTGCTCGGTTGACAATTTTGCCTATTTTCATTTCCGATCCACAAAATCAGGAAGCAATGCCGAACTTCCCAGAAACTGGCAATTGGCTCCGGCAAACGAGGAAAATTTAATCGATCTGGAAACATTTTATGCCAATCACTCTGGAGGCCTCATGCTCAGAAGTCTCCAGTTAATCCCTGACCAGTTGGACATTACCGAATTGGCGTCTGCTTACCACAAAATCGGCTTAAAGCGTGATAGACAAATTTTTGCGTTGAACCACCGTGGTAAAATGTGCGCTATGGTGATGATCAATGTTTCCGATCTGGGTCTGAACATGTCCGACCTGACCAATTCTGTCCAGATATTTGTTGTCAACGACCAATTCATAACCCATGAAATAATTTATACAGCCATATCGATCGCATCGAAATATTTGGAAATAGATGACATTCCCGTTCTCTACTACCCACGCAACGCCGCCACTAAAGCCGGCTTGGATTACGAAAAATCCTACTGTCTGTGGGTATATGACACGCATAAAAACCTGGATCACTACTTCCGATTTTTAAAACGGCTCTTGAAATTTATTCGCCCCTAATGCCTTTGATTTGTAACGGATATTTTAGACCATGCACGATAATCCCATAGCTCCGGATACACCTCTTTACAACAGTCGCATCATCGACACCTATATCAAATTGCTGAAACAAAAATATAGCTACGTTGATATCGACGAAGTTCTGGAATATGCCGGAATGAAGGCCTATGAGATCGCAGATCAAGGCCACTGGCTAACCCAGGAACAAATCGATCGATTCCATGCCTTTGTTCTTCAAAAAACCGGAAACCAAAATATCGCCCGGGAGGCCGGACAATACGCCGCATCACCTGAAGCCTTGGATGTTATGCGACAATATGTACTGGGAATGATAGGGCCGGCAAAAGTATACCAACGAATTGGCAAGGCAACTTCCAGATTTACAAGATCCTGTGTGTACGAGTCTTCCCGAATTTCAAAAAACACCACTGAAATTACGGTAAGACCCCGCCAGGGTGCACAGGAAAAGCAATTTCAATGTGATAACCGAATGGGATTTTTCGAGGCCATTGCCAAAATATTTGATTCCCGACTGCCCCGCATTGAGCATCCACAATGCTTATTTAAGGGAGATGATGTCTGTCGCTACCTCATATCCTGGGAACACCAAGGGTCGAGTATATGGAAAATGGTACGCAATGTTTCAACTGTTGCATTGATATTCGCCTCACTGGTGTTCAGTCTGATTGATTTTCGTATGGCACTGTTTTCGATCATCCCTTTATCCGCAATGGTTTTTTTCATGCTGACATTGTTATCCGAACGCCGGGAAAAACGGGAGATCAAAGCCCTTCTTAAGAATCTGCAGGGCACATCAAACGAGTTATTGGAACAAATTGAATCCAACTACAACAATTCACGTTTAACCAATGAAATCGGGGAAGCCATCGCCAGCCAAACAAATATCGAGGGTGTTCTCTCCGAAGTTATTAAACTCTTTAAAAAACGCCTCTCATACGACAGAGGCCTCATCATGTTGTCCAACCCCGAAAATACCCGTCTGGTCTTTCGGGCAGGGTTCGGATATGCAGAACAGAAACTAGAAATTCTTAAAAAATCAGCCTTCCATTTAGGCCATCCCGATTCCAGAGGTATTTTTGCTGCGTGCTTCCATGAACAGAAGCCTTACTTAATCAACGACATAACAGAATTTGGAGATCGGCTCTCTCCCCGCAGCCAGGCATTTGCCAAAGAGATGGGGTCCCAATCGTTTATTTGCTGCCCTATTATTTGTGACGGACGCTCCATGGGCGTATTAGCAGTGGACAACGTCAGATCCAAAAAAGCACTGGTTGAATCTGATTTGAGCCTGCTGCTGGGTGTGGCCCACGTCATCGGGATCAGCACTCGCAGGGTTGAGCTGTTGGATGATAGGGACCAACAAATGCAATCCATCCTGCAAACACTAGCGGCCAGCATTGATGCCAGAGATCCCTTGACAGCGGGCCATTCCGCCAAAGTCACCGAATATGCTTTGGGTATATGCAAAGAGCTAAACCTAAAGACCGAATACTGCGAGGTGATTCGTGTCGCTGCGCTATTGCATGACTATGGGAAAATCGGTGTGCCGGATGCCATTCTTAAGAAACCTGGCCGACTCACCCGGGAAGAGTATAACATCGTTAAAACCCATGCCATGAAATCCCGCCATATTCTGGAACAAATCAATTTTACAGGGATGCTCGGCCAAGTACCGGAAATCGCAGGTGCTCACCATGAAAAGGCAGATGGAAGCGGCTACCCCCTTGGCTTGAAAGGTAAAGAGATTCCTTTGGGAGCCCGTATTATCGCCGTAGCTGATTTTTTTGAAGCGATAACGGCAAAGCGCCACTATCGCGATCCCTTACCGTTGGATATTGCCTTTCATCTGCTGGACATTGAGCGCGGCATTCATTTTGAGAACATCATTGTCGATGCCTTTAAAACCTATTACCATAAAACTTATCTCCAGCAGCATAAAGGCCTGGAGAATGAGCTCCAGAAGGTTTCATAGATTAAGAAGGCTTACAGCCCCGACAGGTGATCAGAGGTGTATAAGTAAAACGCCGCGGACTGGTAAAAAACGTTATGAACTCATCGTAAAATTCATCGTATCCGCCAGGATAGTCGGAAGGTTCAAAACCTGAGCGTTTGAATGCGACCTCCAGCTTCTTTGCCCAGTTGTAAGCATCGCGTTCTTCAAGATCTCCATATATAAGATGATGTGAAGATAGCGTCACTTCAATCTGTGAAAAACCGATATCGTAAAGAAAAGAATAGAGTTTTCTCCCCATATAAGGGTCAAAATCGGTATCACGCTCCAGTTTCCGCCCGAACTTTTCTATATTTAAAGCAAGCCGGTCAGGCAT
>CAJIBC010000086.1_pt1 | contig 38861 bp, 31 predicted proteins | sample 9199231 | NCBI WGS metagenome assembly CAJIBC01 (sample SAMEA7708282, study PRJEB35096) | sediment metagenome | biome: marine neritic benthic zone biome [ENVO:01000025]; feature: sediment [ENVO:00002007]; material: shallow marine sediment [ENVO:03000034] sea grass bed [ENVO_01000059] ...
CAATTCATCGATCCGGTATGCCAAATGGTGGTGGATCCTGCCACGGCACCTGCGAAATACTGCCACAACGGCGTTGAAATTTATTTTTGTGCCCAAGGGTGCAAGGCGGCATTTGAAGCAAACCCGAAAAAGTACGCTACAAAACAGAAAAAAGGTTTCTGGCAGCGATATCTTGACAGGTTAACCAAAGCCACCGGCGGGCGGCCACCAGCATGTCATTGATCTGCCTATAACCACAAACTACCGAGAATGATTAAAGCTAATAGTATCAGCCAATGAGCTTCCAGGAGGGTGTCGTTGAGATTGACACACAAACATCGGTTTGTCATACTCGATAATGTAAGAAGGAAATTCCTATTTTGTTTATAGATTAAAAACTATGGCTCCGCTTTCTTACTGTCGGAAACGATCTATAATATTTGTAAATTGTTTCTATACGTTAAGGGAATGTGGATACGATGGATCAAAATCTTACAATAGAGCAGCTATCGAAAGAATTCTCCAAGCTCCAAAAAAAGATCCTCAAACTGGAAAAGCAAATATCGCAGGACACCAAAGAAATAAAGGTTCTGCTAGAGAGCAAAGAAAAGTACGAGCATTTTTTCCAAAATAGCACTGACGCCATCTGTATCCATGATATTAATGGGAATATCCTTGAGACCAACCAAAGATGTCAAGAACTTCTCGGATACTCGAAGAAAGAAATATTGACTTGCCACATCAAAGACTTTCATCCACCAGAGACCATTGGCCATTTGAAAAAACAATCTAAAATGCTTTTACGAAATAAGCATATCAATTTCGAAATTGTATTTTTAAGGAAAAACCGTGAGCGGTTTGAAGGGGAAGTATCGTCAACCCTTTTTAAAATCAAGGGCAAAAAAATTTATCAGGCTACTTTAAGGGATATTTCTGACAGGAAACATGCTGAATATGCTTTAATAAAAAGCGAAAACCAATATCGCCTGTTATTTGAATATTCCTTTGATGCCATATTTGTTCATCAAAAAGAGAAAATAATAAATGCGAATAAACAACTTTGCGAAATGATGGGGTACAGCAGAACGCAGCTTCTGCAAATGTCTATTTTGGATTTTTATGATGAATCAGGCCGCGAAGCATCAAAAAGAAGAATCAACAGGAAGAAAACGCACTTGCAGTTTGAAACCCAGTGGCTCAAAGTCGACGGTACTCTCATTGATGTGGAAATCAACTCAACGATTATTGACCCTGATAAAGGAATTATTCAAGCGATTGTTCATAATATTTCAGAGAAGAAGCGATTTATAGAAAAGCTAAAAGAAAGCGAGGAAAAACACAGAAGCCTTTTCGAATACGCCCAAGATGCAATTATCATTATTGACGCTGAGAACCTTCAGTTTGAAGATGCAAATCAAGCTGCTTTGAATTTTTATGGGTATACAAAAAAAGAACTTATGAAATTATTAATCACGGATGTCTCTGATGAGGCAAAAAAAACAAAAGAAACCATTTCAAAAATTAGGAAGGATGATAAAAGGAGTAAACAACTTCTGTTGCGTTATCATAAAAGAAAAGATGGGACCGTTGTCCCTGTTGAAATTTATTCAGGTACATTTATGTCTGCGGGTAGGAAAAAAATAATTGGTTCTGTCAGGGATATCACGGCTCGAATTAATGCACAAAAAGAGTTGGAAGCTGCAAAAGAGGCTGCAGAGCAAGCCAGCCGGCTGAAAGGTGAGTTTCTGGCCAACATGAGCCATGAAATTCGTACGCCTATGAACGGTATTATTGGTATGACCGAACTCGCCCTGGGGACAAACCCTCCCAAAGAACAGAAGAGCTATCTGGAAATGGTAAAGACTTCTGCAGACTCTTTACTGGCCATCATAAACGATATACTTGATTTTTCAAAGATTGAAGCCAAGCAGCTCGAACTCGAAAAAATCGACTTTGATCTTCGCCACAATATCAAAAACACTCTTGATATAATGGCAATAAAAGCTAATGACGCCGGCATCGAACTCAACTGCCACATCAAACCGGATGTTCCCACGGCATTGCTGGGTGACCCGGGCCGGCTCCGTCAGGTCAATGTTAATCTTCTTGGAAATGCTCTCAAGTTTACACATGAAGGTGAGGTTGTCCTTACTATTGAAACCGCAAAGGAAGATGACACCGCTGCGACCCTTCATTTCATGATTAGAGATACGGGTATCGGGATCCCTGAAGACAAGGTAGATACGATCTTTGAAAGCTTTCAGCAAACAGATGGAACAATGACTCGTAAGTATGGCGGTACAGGTCTCGGCTTAGCAATTTCCAGGCAACTTGTTGACATGATGCAAGGAAAGATCTGGGTGGAAAGTAAATTGGGAAAAGGGAGTACCTTTCACTTTACAGCAAGATTTGAATTAAGCCAGCAAAAAGACATCGAAAAAATCAGTCTCAAATCCACAAATTTGAAAGATATACCTATTCTTATCATTGATGATAATAAAACAAGTCGATTTATATTACGTGAAATGACCACATCATGGGGGATGATACCGGATGAGGCGGATAGTGGAATAGTTGGTCTTCAGAAGCTGGATGCCGCTTACAATAAAGGAACACCATATAAGTTTATTCTTCTTGACTATAAGATGCCTCAAATGAACGGCTTTGGTGTTGCAGTAAAGATACAACAACGTCCTTACAGTCAGCAGGCAAAAATCATCTTGCTTACTTCTCTCGGTCAGCGGGGGGATGCAGCATTATGCAAAGAAAAAGGCATATCCGGATATCTCCTTAAACCCGTTAAGCAGTCTGAACTCCTAGACACATTGTCTATTTCTTTTGGTCAGACGCTTAATGAAGAGATGCCGTTATTAACAAGGCACGTTGTCAGCGAAGCTCGGCGGCGGCTCAAAATATTATTAGCTGAAGATAATAGTATTAATCTGAAATTGGCTGTACGAATTCTGGAAATGCGGGGTCACCGCATCTCTATCGCTATAAACGGTAAAGAAGCGGTGAAAGCCTTTGAAGATGATATATTCGACATCATCCTCATGGATGTTCAGATGCCTGTAATGGACGGTTTTGAAGCGACCAAACGCATCCGTGAAATTGAAAATAAAACCGCCAAACACATACCGATCGCCGCAATGACAGCACACACCATGAAGGGAGACAAAGAGAGATGCCTTGAAGCCGGTATGGATGCGTATATCTCGAAACCTATCCGGACAAAAGAATTGTTTCATGTAATAGAGAGGTTAACTGCCAAATAGCGCAACAGATCGATTTGGGAATCTTTAAAAGATTACACTTTGAATTGCTTTACCATCTGTTCGAGACTTTCCGACACTTTGGAAAGTTTTTAGGCGCTGGGGTAGACTTGGTTGCTGCCGCTGGACATTCCATTCATGGATACACTGACGTCAGCGATGTTTCTGGATATCTCGGATGTTACCGATGAACTCTGATTGACATTTCGTTGACGTCTTTGATGCCTATGGAGGCCTTGTTCACATTGCCGGCTACCGACGGGTACTCCGGCAGTATTCTTATAATGCGTCTCCTTCCATGAACACCAATTGTCCTCTCAACCATCGCCAATGATGTCGCGGATCTTGGTTGACAGCTCCTTATAAGAGAAAGGCTTTTGGATGAAACCGTCGCACCCTTGCTCCATAATGCGCGAAGCCTCTCCATGAAGGCTGTAACCGCTGCACAGAAGAATTTTAACATGGGGGTCGATCGCTTTAAATTTTTTGAATGCCTCATCTCCGCACATATCGGGTATGATCATGTCCAGAAGAACCATCCCCACCTTTTCCCGATTCTCGAGAAAAACGCCCAAAGCGTCCTCCGCATCGTAGGCCACCAGCACCTCATATCCCATCTTTTCCAGCATGGCCGCCCCCACCTGGGCAACAATTTTCTCGTCGTCGACCAGGAGCACAGTCTGCGACGTTCTTTTCCTCGGGATCGGCTTTTCATCCGGAACCGGATATTCGGCGGCGACCGCGGGAAGATAGATGTGAAACGTCGTCCCTTTTTCCGGGACACTTTCGATGGTGATCACACCGCCGTGATTGCGCGTGATTCCGTAAGCCGCGGCGAGTCCCAAACCCTCGCCGGTGGTCATCGACAAAGTGGCATAAAAAGGATCAAAAATGTGTTCCTGGGTATTGCTATCAAGGGCGCAGCCGCTATCGGAAACGCTTACTTTTACAAACCGTCCCGGCTGCAGGTTGTGAAGGGTTGCCTCATCCTGCAACGTGACGTTTTCGCTGCTGACAAACAGACACCCTCCCTGGGGCATCGCTTGTCTGGCATTGTCGAACAAGCTAGAGAGTACCATTTGAATTTGAACCCGATCCGCCTCGATTTCCCAAACCCTCTTTTCCAGATTCCAATTAATATGGATTTCGGATGTGTTGCGGCTGAATTCCTCCAGGCAATTGCGGATGTTCTCGTTGACATCCAGCGGTTCCGGATCGTATTTGCCGCCTCTGGCCATCCCCAGAAGCCGGCGGGTCAATTCGGCCCCACTGTTGACGCATTGCGTAATGTTCAGCAGGCTTGGGTTTGATTGGCCCACAGAATCGCAATCCATCCCGATGAGTTCGGCGCTTCCCTGAATGCCCATCAGCAGATTATTGAAATTGTGGGCAATCCCACCCGCGAGCCGTTCCAACGACTCCAGGCGCTGGGCCTGCCGGATCTGTCTTTGCAGCCGCTTCTGCTCGCTGATGTCGCGAATATTCAAGATATAGCCCGCCGGTTCGCCGCTTGCGTCACCATAAACGCCGCCGGCAATCTCCACTGAGAGTTGGTGATTTTCTCTTGTCAGATGGCGGGTTTCGATAGCCGGCACTGTTTTTTCGGACAAGAGCGTCTCAACCAGACCGGATATTTCATGGCGGTCCGGGTCGGGGATGAAAACATCTATCAGCCGGTCTTTACATTCCCCCTGGGTCCATCCGAATACCCGGGTAAAAGCGGGGTTGCAGTAGACCACGCGGCGGTGCTTGTCGCAGAGAAGAACTGGATCCGGGTTGGCTTCCAGAGCGATCCGGAAGCGCTCTTCGCTCTCTTTCAGGGACCGCTCAGCCTTCTTGCGTTCGGTAATATCGGTCGATATGCCACAAAGTTCGGCGATATTGTCCCTATCATCATAAATCGGGAACTTCGCGGATATAAATGTGTGTCGTTCACCATCAACCGGCCCGAACTCTTCGATTTCCAGAGACTTTCCGTCTTTGAGCACCTTCTGATCGTTGCCGTATGAATTGCGGGCCACTTCCTCGGGAAAGAGATCAAAATCTGTTTTTCCCAGCACCTGCTCCGCAGAATACCCCGATAGCAGTTCGAAATGCCGATTGACGAATGTATAGCGTCCCTGCTGGTCTTTCAGGTATATGACCGCCGGCGCCGAATCCAGAATCTGTCGATAACGAATCTCCTCCACCTTTTGCGCATCTGTCATATTGTAATCTCCATCTCACCACCCATTGGGATAGAATCGCCATCCCAGATGAATGACATCCACAAGCACAGGGGCCGTCATTCCATAGCCGAAATCAGCCTGAGACCTCGGAGCGACGAACAGATATTTTGGCACACTGCAGAGTGAGCACAGGTCAGCGCCGATAAGTCCATGTGGGTTGCCCTACATGTGGAAATACCCGTGCAAATACAAGGGTACTGCATAATCCGCAGTGGAAGATCGCAATGGAGAGGACCACACCTTTGGCATGGTCTAATACAGGGATGCGTTGTTGATTTTCAGGGTCAGAAAATAACGGGTTTACAGCAGCTGCCGATTCAAATTTACCCTGCACAACGTACTGTATTATCAATGATAGCAATAAACAAGTACAAATTTAATATACTCGCTCGTTGCCGTAAATAGCCAGTTCTTATCATTTTATCTGGCATCATACCGTAGAAAGAAAGTGATAGAAGTGATATTGATATGTGATCTGATTGTGTTTGGGTCCCCGAAAGGATAGAGGGAGGAAGCTGTATTGCAATACCGCAACGACCGATAACGCAGTCCACATTAATTATCTTAAAGTCTATACATTTTGCCGCGCAACACCTATGCAAACACGACTGAAGCTAAAAAGACCGACAGATGATCAACAGATTCCGGCCACACTGCTAAAGATATTCACGCCGGTCCTGTTGACGATTGCGCTCTTTTTCGGGACCTTTTTTGGATTCATCCTGCCGGATGTGGAATCACAACTGATGGATCGCAAGCGGGAAATGATCCATGCCTTGACCCAATCTGCATGGAGCACCATTGAATATTATGCGAACATGGCGCAAAAGGGTGCCTTATCAGTGGATGAGGCCAAAAAGCGAACCGTGGCTCATCTGCGCAGCATGCGCTATGGGGCTGACGGCAAGGACTATTTCTGGATCAATGATATGCACCCGAATATCATAATGCACCCGTATCGACCGGAGTTGGAGGGCCGGGATGTTACGGCGTTCACAGATCCTTCTGGAAAGCGGCTTTTTGTGGCCTTTGCTGACATTGTGCGTCGAAAAGGCGCCGGTTTTGTCGAGTACCAATGGCAATGGTTGGATAATCCTGATAAAATTGTTCCCAAAATATCCTTTGTGAAAGGCTTTGAGCCCTGGGGATGGGTTGTCGGAACCGGCGTCTATGTGGAAGATGTGCGCTCCCAAATCCTGGCCATTACCCAACGCTGGACGATCATATGCCTACTGATCACGGCGGTGATTTTCGCATTGGGAATTTATGTGATTTTGCAGGGCGCCAGAGCGGAACGGGTCGGACGCCAAATCAAGGAACAGGCCCGCCTTCAACAGGAACAGCTTTATCAGGCCGCCAAAATGGCATCGTTGGGAACCCTGGTGTCCGGCGTCGCCCATGAAATCAACAATCCCATAGCTACGGTCATGCTCAATTTACAGGTTTTTGAAAAATACTGGCAATCTTCGGAGCCGATCATCGACGGACATTTCAGCAAATTCGATGACTTTGCAGTGGGCGGCATGCCCTATCCGCTATTGAAAGAACGCCTTCCCAGATTGCTGCACGATGCCCGTGAGGGGGTCATTCGGGTCAAACGGATTGTTGGTGATTTGAAGGAATTTGCCGGCATTCATCCGTCCAATAGCCTGAGCGATGTTGATCTGAATACCGTTGTGGAAAAAGCCGTGGGTCTGGTGGGCAGCCTCACCAGAAAAACCACATCGGATTTTCAAGTGGGCTATGCATCCGACCTGCCGCGCTTCAATGGCAACAACCAGCGAATCGAACAAGTGGCCGTCAATTTGCTGGTTAATGCCTGCCAGGCGGCCACTAAAGCGCCGATGTCGTTGACCGTCACCACCGGCTACCGGGAGAAAACCCGGGAGGTGTTTTTCCAGGTCAGGGATACGGGTGTGGGTATGGCCCCCGATGTGATGGAGCGCATTGCGGATCCGTTTTATACCACCAAAAGAGACCAGGGCGGCACCGGTTTGGGTCTCTCTATTTCCCATACCATCATCAAGGACCACGGCGGCCGACTGGAGTTTGAATCCCAATTGGGGCAGGGGACCACGGCAACAGTATACCTGCCAGCAAAGAGGGACAACGATCATCCGGAGGAGAGCCATGGCGTCATCCCGTAATCCGGCGATTCCCATCGTGGCCATCGATGATGAAGAGGCGATCCTGCTGGCCATTGACACGACCCTGCGAATGGCCGGCTTCGATAATGTGATCACCTGTCAGGACAGCCGGCAAGCGTTGGAGATCCTTCGTCGCCAACAGGCCGGCGTCGTGTTGCTGGACCTGAACATTCCCCACCTTGACGGCGAAGCACTCCTGCCGCAGATCAGCGCCGAATTTCCGAATATTCCCATCATCATCGTTACCGGAACCATCGATGTGGATACGGCCGTGCGGTGTATGAAATCCGGAGCCTTTGATTATATCGTCAAACCGGTGGAGGAGAGCCGCTTGATAGCGGCCATCCACCAGTCGTTGAAATTTCTGGAACTGCATCAAGAAAACAAGGCCCTGCGCGATCATTTGTCCGATGACCGACTGGGGCATCCCGAGAAATTCGAAGCCATCGTGACCAACAGCCCGAGCATGCTAAAACTGTTTCGATACATCGAATCCATCGCCACAACCACACAACCCGTGTTGATTCGAGGTGAAACCGGAGTGGGCAAGGAGTTGATCGCCAGAGCCATTCACGGGCTCAGCGGCCGAACGGGCGATTTTGTGGCCGTCAATGTGGCCGGTCTGGATGACAATGTCTTTTCCGACACGTTGTTCGGTCATGTCAAAGGCGCGTTCACCGGTGCGGAATCCCGCCGCAGGGGCCTCATCGAGCGTGCCGCAGGCGGCACCCTTTTTCTGGATGAGATCGGCGATTTGAGCCATGGCTCTCAAGTGAAGCTCCTGCGGCTGGTGCAAGAGAGAGAGTATTTGCCCATCGGCCGTGATACCGCCAGGCAAACCGATGCGCGCATCATCGCCTCGACACATGCCGATCTGTGGGCCTTGCAGCAGGAAGATCGATTTCGCACAGATCTTCATTATCGCTTGAGGACCCACCGCATACTGGTACCGCCGCTGCGCGAACGCAAAGAGGATTTAGGCCTTTTGGCGGACCATTTTTTGGGCCAAGCTTCCCAGACTCTGGGTAAACACAAGCCTCCCCTCTCCTCAAAGGTGCTTGAGCTGATCAGGGGATACGCCTTTCCAGGCAATGTCCGTGAATTGCAGGCCATGATCTTCGACGCCCTTGCCCAGCACCAGTCCGGTGCCCTATCCCACAAGGTCATCAAGAGCCACATTTTTCGCGGCCGGCGTGCCGCAAAAACGGTCACCCACGACCCACCGATCTCCACGGCGCCGGTGATCTTCAGCGATCCGTTGCCGACCCTTAAACAAGCCACCCGGCTACTGATCGAGACGGCACTGAAACGGGCCGATAACAATCAATCCCATGCAGCCGCCATGCTGGGGATATCCCAACAGGCCCTGAGCAAGCGGCTGAAAACCTGGTCGCAGACGGATGGATGACCGTTGTGCCTACAACCAAAGTTGTGGGCACAACCATTGTTGTAATGCCGGAAAACGTTTCAATCCGTAGCGAATTTCAAGCTCGCGACCCCGTGGCCACAACTTAAGTTGTGGGCGGATTATCCTCCCACCTGCCCGCAACCCTAGATTATATCTACAATAACAAGTATATATGAAAAATCACCCATTGGCACATCACTTGCTCTAAGCCATATCAGTGTATGAATTCAACCATCATGGAGGGTAACATCATGGCCGAAGCAAAAACAAGTACACCGATGGGTAATCCAGCCGTTGTCGGATTGGCTGGTTTCGGGTTAACAACCCTGATTCTGCAATTTCATAACTTAGGGTGGGTCGGCATGGGTCCCATCGTGGCGCTGGGCCTGGTTTTCGGTGGCATCGCCCAGATGATGGCCGGTTTTCAGGAGTTTAAATGCGGCAACAATTTCGGTTACAGTGCCTTTGTCTCCTATGGCGCGTTCTGGATCGCCTTGTGCCTTATGCTGCTGATGAATCATTTTGGCATCTATACATCAAGCGGCACCGATATCGGCTGGTTTTTAGTGGCATGGACCGGTTATACGGCAATCATGTGGGTGGCGGCCATGCGAATTCACGCTGCCATGGCCTCTACCTTTACCTTGCTGCTCATTGGGTTCATTCTGTTGGACCTGGCTCATTTCGGTTATCCCCAATTGAACACATTGGCCGCCTGTGTCCTCATCGTCTGCGCCCTCAATGCCTGGTATATGATGGCCCATGTGATCTTTTTGCAGGTTTTCGGCAGAGACATTCTACCTGTGGGTAAACCGTGGATCGATCCCCAACCCAGGCCAGTTTTTCGTGATGTGGCCGACGTCACCGCATAGCGCCGCCGTTTGAAGCAGGGGTATCTTAAATCCATCCGGCTCCTGATTTACCCAAAATAGGGGTGGATCTTTCACGGATCGCTTTCCAGCATCCCGCATTCAGTTTTCACCGCCACACGCATATTGTACTCTCCCGGCATGATGTATATGGTTGGGGCATAGGGTATGCAGTCAAATGCCCCAACCCTGTGGAGAGTAGTCTGTGGCTCCGGAAACCAAACCCGATGAGAAACTGTTGGCGGTCGTTCAGCAATTCGTTGTATCGCTGCGGCCGGAAAAGAAGCAACATCTGCGTGTCACCCTGGACAGCGCCTTTGAAAAGGATCTGGGGCTGGACAGCCTGTCCCGGGCGGAGTTGATCTCCCGGGTGGAGCGGACCTGGGACGTGACCTTTGCCGAGCAGATATTTGCCATGGCCCAGACGCCGCGGGACCTGCTGCGCGCCATCGGGCAGGCCGGCAGTCGATCCACGGCAGAGCAGGGAGAAGCGATCGAGGTGCTGACCCGGCCCACCGATGAGCGTGTGCCGGAACGGGCCGATACCTTTTCTTGTGTGCTGGACTGGCACGTGCAGGTGCACCCGGATCGGCCGCACATCCACCTCTACGGTCCTGACGACACGGTTGAGCAGATCACCTATGCCGGGCTGCGCAAAGGGGCCGAAACCATGGCCGCCGGTCTGGTGGATCTGGGATTGTCGCCGGGCCAGACTGTGGCCATCATGCTGCCCACCTCTATCGACTATTTCTACTGTTTCATGGGGATTCTGATCGCCGGCGGCATACCCGTGCCGCTCTATCCGCCGGCCCGCCTCACCCAAATTGAAGATCATCTGCGGCGGCATGTGGATATTCTCAACAATGCCCAGGTTCAATTGTTGATCACCATCCCCGAGGCCCAGCCCATTGCCAGGCTGCTGAGATCTCAGGTGACCACCCTTAAAAAAGTGGTTGGTGTCGCGCAGCTCTCCACCGCCGATCCCATCCGGTCCTGGCCCGAGGCCAAGGCCGCCGATATGGCATTTTTGCAATACACCTCCGGCAGCACGGGAACCCCCAAAGGGGTGGTGCTGACCCATGACAACCTGCTGGCCAATATTCGCACAATGGTCGGAACCTTCGACGTCAGCTCTTCCGATACCTTTGTCAGCTGGCTACCGCTGTATCACGACATGGGATTGATCGGCGCCTGGTTGTCCAGCCTCTATTGCGCCATGCCCTTGGTCCTGATGTCGCCCCTGGCTTTCCTCACCCGGCCCTCCCGCTGGCTGTGGGCCATCCACAAGCATCGCGGCACGATTTCGGCCGGACCCAACTTTGCCTTCGAGTACTGCCTGACCAAGATCGACAACGCCGAAATCCAGGGTTTGGATCTGGGTTCCTGGCGCCTGGCCGTCAACGGCGCAGAGCAGGTCAGCCCGGCCACCATCCAACGCTTTCAGCAGCGTTTCGGCCCCTACAATTTCCGGGCCGAAACCATGACGCCCGCTTACGGACTGGCCGAAACCTCCGTGGGCCTGGCGTTTCCGGACCTGGACCAGGCCCCGGGAATCGATCGCATCCAGCGCGATCGGTTCATGCGCACCCGACGTGCCGAACCTGCCGCGGCAGACGATCCCAATGCCTTGTGCTTTGTCTCCTGCGGCCAGCCCATAGAGGGGCACCAGATTCAGATCGTGGATGCCGCCGGAAGGGAAACCGCCGAACGCGAAGAGGGCCGCCTGCTCTTTAAAGGGCCCTCGTGCACCTCCGGCTATTACCGCAATCCAGAGGCAACGGCTGCGCTGTTCCATGGCGAGTGGCTCGATTCCGGCGACCTGGCCTACATCGCCGAAGGCGAGGTTTACCTCACGGGCCGATCCAAGGACATCATCATCCGGGCCGGACGCAATATCCATCCTTCGGAGCTGGAAGAGGCCGTGGGCAACATCAAGGGGCTGCGCAAGGGGTGCGTCGCCGTATTCGGAAGTGCCGACCGGGAGTCGGGCACGGAACAATTGGTGGTGCTGGCTGAAACCCGGGAGACGGACCCCGAGGTGCTCGCGGCCCTGGGCCGGGATGTCAACGCCGTGGTGGTGGATATGCTTGGAGCGCCGCCGGATGATGTGGTGCTGGCGCCGCCGTACAAAGTGCTCAAAACATCCAGCGGCAAGATCCGCCGGGCCGCCAGCCGCGAGCTTTATGAGAGCGGCCGGATCGAAAAAAAGCAGCGTGCGGTCTGGTGGCAGTTCGTACGGCTCTCCTGGCAGGCCGTCATCCCCCAGATCCGCCGCCTGTGGAAAAGCACCAGCGCCTTGCTTTACGCCGCCTACCTCTATTTGCTGGTGGTCCTGCTGGCCCCCTTGGCCTGGACGGCGGTGGTGATTGCGCCGGGATTTTCCGGATCTTACGGCGCCATGCGCTTTTTTTCAAAATTGCTTTTTCGTCTGGCAAGGATTCCCGTTCGTGTCCGCGGCCTGGAATATCTGAACCGGACCTCGCACTGTATCGTGGTCTCCAACCATTGCAGCTATGCGGACGGTCCCATTCTGGCGGCCGTGCTTCCGGTGCACATCAGCTATGTGGCCAAGCGGGAACTCACCGGCAATGTTGCCAGCCGACTGTTTCTCGAGCGGCTGCGCACGGAGTTTGTCGAACGCTTTGACAGCCGTAAGGGCACGGCAGATGCCCGCAAGGTGATCCGGTCAGCCCGGCAGGGGCGCTCGTTTATCTTCTTCCCGGAAGGGACCTTCTATCGCATGCCCGGGCTGCAGCCCTTTCGTATGGGGGCCTTTCTGACCGCAGTAAAGGCAGGAGTGCCGGTGGTGCCCGTAGCCATCCGCGGCAGCCGCTCCCTGCTGCGGGAGGACACCTGGTTTCCACGGCGCACCGCCGTCAGTGTCCAGGTCTGTCCACCCATTGCGCCCCAGGGTGAGCAGTGGGATGCCGCCGTAGCGCTGCGAGACGCAACCAGGGCGGAAATATTAAAACAGTGTGGTGAACCCGATCTGGCGAAGTAGGCAGAGGCAAACAGTCGGCGTCTTATTTATTCAAGGTGTTACACAGCGCTTCCAAGATGGCAAAGTCTTGGGTTCGGTTGAACTTTTCCATGGGTTCGACCATCCATTGATTGTCCGGTTTGAGGAACGATCCGGCAGGCAGGGCCAGACCTTCATCGGACAATCCTATAAAGATGGAGACGTTGGCGTTTTTGGCGGCCATGGCGGCGCGGGCCACGTCTCGAAGCCGCGGGGGATGGTATCGGCCCTCTTTAAAGGCGGTTTCAAGTGGCGTCCCGGTGGCGACATAGGTTGGATTCAGATGCATATTGATGGTAGTTCCCTGGGTATCAGAGATAGCGCTGAGATATTCGATGGCCCTATAGATGTCCTCCACGCCCTGTTCATCACTCATCCCCGGTACGGGTTTTTGCATAAAGTAGCATTTTAGCGCAAAATCATATTTGGCCAGCTTTTGCGAAAGCGATTCGAATGCATTCAACGTCAGGCCCTTGTCGAAAATATCGTTGCGGATGTGATCGTCAAAAGCTTCGAAACCAATGGCGATTTCAAGATTGGTGGGTGTATCTCCTTCGGCAAGCGCCCTGGAAATGAATTCGAGTTCGGCCAAGTCCACATATTCGGGACGCGACTCCATACACACGGTGGTCAACTTGGGCACATGAAGGTTGAGTCGGGCGATCAAATACATGAGTGCGGTGGAAGAGAAGGTGTCTTCATCCAGCACCGAACCGTTGTTGCTGATAATCACCTTTCGAATCTTATGAAGGTGTTGTTTTACATTTGGGTCATCGAAGACGCGGTCTACCTGCCGCATCAGATGTTTGAAATGAACATGCTCCTGGGAGACTTTTGACGGCAGGTTGCACCCAAGGCACCGCGACCAGCGGCAGGCTTGGGTATAAAAAACCAAAAAGAGAACCAATCCCTCATCAGATTCCTGAAACCACATTTGAGCCGGATGGGTGGGATCATGATCCCGGTCGAAACCGTATGTTTTGCCGGCCTTTTCATTTCCGTAGAGGATCTGTCTTTCCACCGTGTCGCCAACACTCATCGTCCATGCTCCTAACCTTTTGGTTCATCTGCCCCGTCAATATCGTCAGCAGATTGCGGCTCTGCCAGCGTGATAAAAGAATCCGGATGCTTCAGGTTGAATTCTTGAGCCTGTTGCTTGTATTCAGGGTCGAAGCCTTCCGAACGGATCTTTTGTATAAATTGTCCGAACGCCACGGTGGCTTTTACGCTGGTGGAAGATGCATTTCGTCGCTGGAGGGGATAGTCCGCCACAATGCGCGCGCCCTTGGCCGTACCTGGCGCGCCGCCCTGCTCATGGGTGTAAAACTGGGAAAGCACCAGGATGCGTGTTCCCAAATAGACCGCTTCTTCAAGGTCATGGGTAACGAAAAAAATGGTCATGTTGTGGGCCTCCCACAACTCCAAAATCAGGATTTGCATCATTTCGCGGGTGCCGGGGTCCAACGCGCCGAAGGGTTCGTCCATAAGCAGAATCCGGGGTTTCATGATCAAGGCCTGGGCAATGGCCACCCGCTGGCGCATACCACCGGACAGCTGATGGGGATATTTGTGTGCATGATCGGCCAACTGCACGCTTTCAAGATACCCCATGGCTTCCGCACGATCGGCTTTTTTTGCTTTAAAGGATTGAAAAACAGAGAGTGAAAGCTGCTTACCCAACAAGATATTGTCCAGGATGGTTAAATGGGGAAACAGCGAATACCGCTGATAGACGATACCACGATCAGGTGAAGGGTATCCAATGGGCCGGCCCTGCATCAGCAGGCTGCCGTTGTTAGCCTGTTCTTGGCCCAAAATGAGACGCAGTAAAGTTGATTTGCCGCAACCGCTGGGTCCTACGACGGTGCAAAACTCTCGTTCGCTGACAGCCAGATCGATATCGTTAAGCACCACTTTCTGACCGTATCGCTTGGATACGTTTTCAAGGTAGAGAAGGTAGTTGTCATCCATCGACATCCTGTGGCGTCCTTTATCCATCAGATTTGGGGTTGTACCACGGATAGCGAAAGGATACCCATTTACGCAATCCGAAATCAAAGCAATAGGCCAGGAACGTGATCCAGGCCACATAGATAATGATCGTGTCCATGGACAAGTAACGACGCACCAGAAAAATGCGGTAGCCCAGCCCATCCTGGGAGGCGATGGCTTCCGATGCGATCAGGAACAACCAGGCGGCCCCCAGCGACAAACGCACCGTGTCGATCAGGCGCGGGAAAATCTGGGGATAAACGACGCGATAGATCACCCCGGCGTGCGAAGCTCCCAAGGTCAGCGCCTTAACGATGTTCTCCCTTGGAATTTTACGGGTGGCCAAATAGATGTCTCTGGCAATCAAGGGAAAGGTTCCAAGGAAAATGAGCATGGTTTTACCCAACTCGTCAACACCGAAGGTGATGAAAAGAATGGGCAAAACAGCCAAAGGCGGTATGTTGGCAATAAAGGTGATAAATGATAGCGACAGGCTCTGGATACCGGGCAACAGTCCCATGTTCAGCCCCAGAATAAGCCCCACTGCCGCAGCCGCACACATGCCGATGGCCAGCCGTTTCAGGCTGGCCAGGGTATCGCTCCATAAAAGAATGGTCCCGCTGCGCCGGTTGGTCTCTAGCGCGGCCTTTTTAAAGGCCTTGGTGATTTTAGAGGCCGTTGGCAGCAATTTATCCTGGGGGTTGGCCGTATTGCGGATGTCCGAAGCGATCAGGTACACGGCCAGGAGCAGGACAAAAGGCAAAACGGCCAGCAGTATGCGCAACCCACCGGGTGGATCGGCATGCAATCCCAAGAACTTTGGCGGTTTTTTTGGCACCTCTCGGTCCTTATAATTTCCCATCCGCCGCCATTTTCATATAGGTCGCATCAAATCGCAATCGAACGTTGGATTTTGACCCCAAAACAGTTCCGTCCGGAAAGGATATGCCAACGACATCCTTGTTATCCGCATCACCGAACAGATCGTGGTCATAGGAGAAGGTGCGGACGTATTCCATGGTCTCTTTAAGTTGGTTTCCGGTTGTAAAGGCAACGGCCTCTTTTGCTGTATAAAACATCGCCGTGGTGCGCAACTGGGCCTTGAACTCGGCAACGGTGCCGCCGGCGAAATTGGCCATATACGCAATGGCCTCTTTGCTGGTTTTACTTTTGGAAGAGATGGTCGCCATGGTTTCAAACCAGGCCCCAACCAGCGCTTTTTTCAACGCATCGGGAGCGTCCGAGCGGACAACCATCATATCTATGATCTCCCCGGGGATCTTGCTGGAATCAAACACCAGCTTGGCACCTTTGACATTTCGGCACTGCATCAAGGGAGGATTCCAGGTCACCGCGGCGCCATTGTCGTCGACCGTAAAAATTGCGGCAATGTCCGCATCGGATGTATTGATCAGTTTGATATCTCGTTCTTTCATACGGTTCAGGGATAGCGCCCGGGCAAGCAGGTAGTGGGACACGGAGAGCTCAACCAGTTTTACTTCCCGTCCTTTCAGGTCTTTGACGCTGTTTCCCTTTTTCATCACAATGCCGTCATTTCCGTTGGAAAAATCTCCTAAAATAAGGGCGGTGGAGTCCACACCGCCAACGGCTGGAATGGTCAGCGCATCCATGTTGGTCATAACACATCCCTGATAGGCGCCGCCGGTGTAAAGGTTAATGCTCTCAATATAGTCGTTGATCAGATCAAGTTGAATTTTAATTCCGTATTTTTTGGCCCATTTGTCGAGAATGCCGCTATTGCGTGCATATTCCCATGGTTCCCAGCCTGTGTAATGCGACCAGGCGATGCGGTAGGTTTCCGTTGCGGGTGCCACGCTGGGAACCGTCACCATCAGCAAGCAGGCACACAACAACAATCGAATACTTTTTGGAATCATCATGATTTATCCCTTCCGGTTGTTTTTTAACCATCCCACGATACCCGTAATGAAACGGATCTATAGGCTTAAGATAATTAATGTGGACTGCGTTATCGGTCGTCGCGGCATTACAATACAGCTTCCTCCCTCTATCCCTGCCAAATAAATTATCTTAAAGCCGATAATATGGAACAGTCTGCCGGTTTACATCCGGCATGTTCAAGAGAAAAAATTACATTAGGCAACATCCAACGAAACTACCGGCGCCACTTTGGTGCCTTCTTCCATTCTCTGAATGGCCGCCTCTGTTGCTTTGGTCAGTGAGTCCATCTCCAGAATCGAACCGGCCATCTGTGGCAGGGCCTCTTTACGGAAAGTGGAGATATCGTCCAATGCGGCGTTGATATCCACAAAAGCTTTCTTGAGTGTCTCCATATCCAGCTGCGTGCTGCTGGCCTGTTTATGAATCTGCGCTCCCTGGGTCCGCAATTGGGAAGCGGTTTGGGCGATCAGCCGGTTGGTGGTTTTATTCACAGCATCAATTTTATCCAAAACGATCTTCTGGTTGGCCAGGGCCAGGGCCACGGTAACCGCAACATTCAGCGCATTGACGGTGACGTTGATGCCCCGATCCACACCTTTGACCAACTCTTTGTTGTTACGGACAATGATTTCAATGGCCAGAACGCCCTGCTGATTGACTGCCAATTGCTGCTGTAAATCTTGTATTCGTTGCCGCAGGGGAAACACAATCTCATCTTCGATGAAGCGCCGGCGCGGATCTTCCTCCGAAATATCCCGCTCCAAAGCATAGGAAAATTTCTGATCGATAAGCATCCCCAGCTCAATGGTTTTGTGCAGCCGATGGGTCAGTTCTCGCATGGCCTTTTGATCCTGGGACAAAGTAACATTATCGCGCTGTAGAACTTTTTTGCCCTCTTCAAGGGCTCGAATTATAGCATCGATAACGGTCTGGGCGGATTCAAATCGTGAAAAGAACCTTTTCAAAGGTGTGCCGATGCCCGGCAAAAAACCCAGGGTGCGCGAAAACCAGCCAGCCTTGAAATCATATTGACCAGGATCGAGCTCCTCGACTTTGACCTTTAAGTTGACCAGGGCATTGGCCACTTCGCCGCCATCCTCTCCCCTGGCGGCCAGTTTCCGGATCGGTTCCTTGAGCATAGCCGACCGATGGGCCGCCTCTGTTTGGCTCTTGCTTCCCAATGTCTCAACAGCTGCGGCATTTTGCTGGCGAAAATCTTGAACCGACGGATCTTCAGGATCGATTTTTAATACAGCTTCCACGAAGGCGCTGGCCTGTTGATCCAACTGTGGATCGGGTGTTTCAATCACCGTAATCGCCTGGGGGTCGACCATGCCAACTTCTTTTCGAATCATGATCGGATCGGCCAAAACCAGGGCCCGATTGTCCTGCTGCGTAGTGACTGTCGTCATGCCAAATTCCTCCTCGTGTATGGCTTTAGCGGTTTAATCGATATATGCAAAAGAGGGTTCGTTTAACCCTTAGGCCTCATCATATTCATGCGCTTGAAGAGCCAAGGCATGCAATTGCTTGATGGCGGATTCAAAGTCGTTTATAGCAAACTTTCTGCCGGTCTGCCACTGCGCCACGGCAGCGGAGATGCGTTCCATTTCCGTCATGGCCTCTTCGTTCCTGGCCATGAGTTGATCCACCTTTAGCAATTGCTTGTTCCACAGATCCAAGCGGTCCTGAAGAGATCTGCGTTGGTCCTCTTCTTCCTGGCTGGGCTTCTTTTTTAGATTAATCTCCTTAAGGCGGCTGTTAATATACCCAGGCTCTATTGAGGTTGCGCTTTTCAAAAGACCGACCACGATGTTCAGATTGTCCAACACGCTGAGGGACACCTGTTCAGCGGCCCCCAAAAATCGACCGTAGGTGATTTCGTTGGGTCGCAGTTTCATGCCCAACAGCTCCTGAACATTGTCCAGTTTGACCCGAACGCTTTTAAGTTGGGCAATGCCGGTCTTTGCTTTGGCTTTGAGCTCCTTTGTCTGTGCACAATCTTTAAGCCCGGTTTCAATCTGGCTGACAAGAGATGCTTCATACTGCTTCTGTTTCTGATGTAGCGTCGTTAAATATTGACTGCCGAGGGCCTCGTGTCTGAAAAAAATCTGCAGCAACGCCCACAGCGGCCCCAAAAGGCCAAGTCCAACAGCGGCGCCCAGCAGCATGGGGATGTTAAAAAGCAGGCCTACGACACCCGCACTTACACCTAACGCAATGGGATAGATGGTAACCGGATGCTTCATCCCGTGTTGAACCACGGCCTTTTGAATGGCAACGGGGAGATATTCATCCGGTTTGGGCGATGCTGTACTTGTTGATGTCTCTTGTGCTCTGCTCATAACACATGTTCTTCAAATGGGGTCCACATCAAATTTAGAAATCTTCCCGTACTAGCACCAGTTCCACCCTTGGCAGCCGGTACATCCACGCGCGGCGGGTCTCTCCGGCCTGCTGGGGCAAGGGACTGCTGCCGCCGTATCCGATCACCCGAAATCGGTTTGGATCAATATTATAAACAACCTGCAGATAGCGCGCAACCGCATCAGACCGGTCTTTGGACAGGATGGTGTTCTCCTGTTTGTCACCGCGAACATCCGTGTGACCCCTGATAACGACCCGAAAATTGGGGTAATGCTTTAACCGGTCCACGGCATTGTCGATCACCTTTTTGGCAATGATATCCAGATCGATGGACCCCTGCTGAAACACGATGGGATCGACCTTAAGCGTTCCAACTTCTTTTAACGCCTTCCACTGGGAGTCGTTCAAGGGTACGAAAGGCGCCTCAAGGGAGTTGACCGTGCCGCTGCTGCCGCCGGGGGTTGATCTGAACGATCCGGTCAACCCCTTGGCGAAAATGGTTTCCAAAAATCTGCTGTTCGTCAAAATGTACGGGTCATCGTCAGGGATGGGAGTGGATGTGAAATCTCCGGCATTTTGCAAAATTCGAGCACTGGCCGCGATGGTGTCAATCAGCCCCTCGTCGGCATATTGACCCGGCGCAGAGATTCCGAACCATTTTTCACAATTCTCGCTGAAATTCACCCATCGGACACCTTTGAGCATGGCCACCGCTGCCTTTTTGGACAGGCCGGTCTCCTTTTTAACTTCTTCAGCGAGAAGATCCGGATTGTCCCGGTATTTTTTGAGAACCCTAAAGTAGGTATTGATCATCAACTGGACGACTTCGGGCTTTTTTTGCAAGGTTTTTCGGCCGGCTACCAAAATATCCACAATCAGCCGTTCCGTGTCTTCGGTGCCCAACAACTTGATGATGCCCTTGTCCGCTAACGCCTTGGACACATCAGGCTCCCAGCAGATGGCCACATCTGTCTGACCGGCAAGCAGCTTCTCCATGGCTTTTTGCGAGCCGCTGGTTTCGATGCGCAACTTGCCGCTGGGTAATAACTCAGGCACGCTAAAATGATCGGCGGCGGCTTTGGCCAGATGGTGGCTGGGACTGTCAGGCGTGAAGGCAACCCGGACATCGGTTCGACCTTTCAGGACATCCAGCCCGGCGACCTTCTCTTTTCGTGCCAAAATGGCATCGCCCCCTTTAGATTCATCGATCACCATGATGATGGCTCCCGGAAAATTCCTGGCAGCGCCGCTAAGGATGAATGAGTCCACCGTGGCCACGGCAAAGTCGATCTCTCCATCTTTGAGCCGATCCATCCTGCGTCCATAAGCGGCCTGGTCATCTTCGCAGATCAGAATATAGCCGGCACGGCGCATGGCGTTTTCCATTTCAGGCGACCGCAGAATAAAATACCCCACCCAGTTATCCAGGGCCACCACAATTTTGCCTTTGGTTTTTGTGGCGTCGGATGTGGCCCGCTGTTGGCTTTTTTCGAAATAGGGCCACAGGAACTTAACACCAAGGGCACCGGTAACCACAATGATGACAATCAGCAAAGCGCCGACAAGGCTTCGATTCATATCCCCAATTCCTCACATCACTTCAAGATGTCGATTCCCACCGAACATTGACGAGGCTATTTTGAAAAGTCAAGCTCATCAAAAGTTTCCGATTCCGCCAATACTTCCCGCAGTCCTTTGCCTAGTTGCTCTGGATTGTCCGCCGATTTATAGATGGTACGCCCTGGCTGGTTCAACGAATGATGCTCTCCGATGCAAAAACCGATGCTGTAAATGGTAATGGGAGTATTGGAGAGAATTTTATCCACCGCCAACTGAAGCTGGAAGATCGAGCTGGCGATACCGTCCGTGACAACCACAATGGTGTATTCACCATAGCCCAACTGCCGCCGTCCTTGTTCGGTAAACCTATCATAGGCATATTCCATGGCTTTGTCCAAAGGGGTGTTGCCACCTGCTCTTATTTGATTGACTGTTTGCATGAAAATGTCACGGTTACCGGTGGCCAACGGCAGAGTTAAGAGCCCGGGATTGTGAAACGCATACATTCCCAAATTGGCATCGGCTGGTATGCTCTTGGACCAAGTGACCACCGCCTTTTTGGCCACATCAATTTTGCGGCTCGAACCGGAACATTTGCTCTCCCGCATACTGCCGGACCCATCGAAAATCAGGAAATAATTTTTGGCCATAACGTTTTTGGCCAGCGCGCCCTCAACGATTTCTTCAGATAAAAACGGCCATGTGCTGGACCGGTTAACCGGCGGCGTCGCCGGGGCCTGGGGTTCAGGTGCAGGGGCGGACGGTTGGGATGGCGAGGCCTGAGGTTTGGCCTGTTGAACTGGCTGAGGATCTTCACCGCAACTGGTTATCATCAGCAATGACAAAACGAGGAAAATAATGTTATATAGCATAGGCGTCATGGGCGTCCTCCGCTTAATCTAAAGGAGAAAAGGCTTCATCTTCGGCTTCAATCTGAATGATCCTGAACACAACCCGCATATTACTCAGCCATTGCTCTTTGGTTTGAGGCCGGGGATATTTGGGTTGGGCAATGCCGTGACCGACCACCGTAAATTGGCTTTGATCCAATGGGACGCCTGAATTTTTGGCAAACAAGATGATGCTGTCACGAACGGCGATGGCCCGGTTCATGCTCAGATTTTTAGCTGCCTGTTTGGTGCGCTGCAGTTCTATGGCAGTGGCCCCTTTCTTTTCCAAACGGCGATATTTGTGCGGATCGCTGTGACCTTCCACTGTGATGACGGCTCCGCCGTAAGTGGCGGCCAACTCCACTATTTTTTTAAACCCCCCCGCGTAAAGATCCTCTGGGAAGACATTCTGATTGGGTTTAAAATTGATTTCCAGGCTGAACAATTCGCCTTCGCCAAGGGTGCCCAATGCCTGTTTGCGGGCCACCACCTGGGCAACGGCTTCGGATCTGAAGCGCGGGGCTTCGACATCATCAATGCCGGTCAGTCCCGAGCGTAGCACATTATAATCCCAAAGGGCCTGTGATAACGCGGATTTGCGATTGAGCAGGCCGACGGTCACAAAGGACGATTGGATCTCTTCAACCAAACGATTCATGCCCCGGGGCCACTTCTTATCGCCGAAAAACTTCACATTGCCCCTGAATTCCGCGAACTCACAGTCTCCGTAGAGCGCTTCGGTATCAGCTGTGGCTTGGGCGCTGTCAAGCAGGATTGCGGCGGACGATGAAAGCACGGCTTTGTATTCGGCAAGGCGCTTTTCCTTGTTATTGAAAAGGCTTTTGAGTTCCTGGGTCCCCAGCAGCAAACCATGCACAAAATCTTCGACCAGTTTTCGGTTCGACTTAAAAAAGTCACTTCTGACGGCATAGACATCGGCAATGATGCGGTTGGCGGTTTTGGTGGAAAGCATGATTCTGGCCCCCCTGACGGACCCCTCGGCACCGGTCCCCACCGTACCGTTGGAAGTGAGCATCAATCCGTCCGGAATGATGACAAAGGCCGCATCCACGTCTTTATTGAATATGGCCTCTACGGGGGTGCTGGCGGTACCGGTCAAATCTTTGGTCCAGCGGATGTTGATATCTTTTAACGAGAGCCCCGCGTCTTTTAATATTTTTGCAAGGTAGTCCACATGCGGTCCGTAGGCTTGCACGGCAATGGTCTTGCCTTTCAAATCCTTGGCTGAATTTATGCCCTGCTTGACCACCAGGCAGTCACCACCGTTACTCCACGTCATCTGATAGACAATGACCGGCTTGGTTCGGGGATCTTTGTTCAATACATCGGCCGCAAGGTTGATCATTCCCATGGTGCCGCGTAGGAAAGGGGTTTCTCCTTTAATATAGGCTTCAACCTGTTTTTTAAAATCATCCTGCCGAACCAGCTTCAGAGACAGCCCTTTTTGAGCAAAAATACTGCCGGCGGTCGTTTTTTCTCTGTTGCCATTGGCCAAGATGGTGGCCAAGTCACCCCCCCATGTAATCAGGGGAACCGTAATCTGTTGGCCGGATCTGACCGCCCTGACAGCCGTTTTTATTTCTGTTGCCAGGGGCGGTGACTGTATCGCTGTCGCACAGTTCCAGGACAGCAGCAAACAGACCAAACTGCCCAATAAATAGCCGCAAAACCATCCGAATTGTTTCGGTTTCATGCAATCCTCCATGGCATTGATAACGTGCTGAATGATTAGTAATTCCCGCTTTGCGCGGAATGACCGTTTTCGGTCGGGGCCGGTTATGTAGGAATTTAGAGAAAGGGGCAACATCATCTTGTAACCACCAGTGATCTGTACCATATATCGAAGATCGCCACATTGTCAACGAACTGCTTTTATTCATTTTATCGATATACGGTGTATCATGGCAAATATTTTGACATAACAAATAAATTCTCGCGATTTCCGCTTAATGGAGCAGTCGGTAGACGGAGCACAAATCATTTCAAAGTGGTCAATGGCAAAAATTAAGGATATGATAAAGAAATTGACAACCCAGCCTGAATTATATATTATTATTCAATATATCAATTGAATAATAGAGGGGTAAGTTCATGAAGAGTCCAGGAAGGCAATTTAAAGACGCCATCTATGAACAATTTTCAAGGATTGGCAAGGCTGTGTCGAGTCCCAAACGGTTGGAACTGCTCGATCTGATCTGCCAGGGTGAAAAAACGGTTGAAAATCTTTCCAGGGAAACCGGGTTGACCGTTGCCAACACATCACAGCACCTGCAAACGCTTAAATCAGCACGGTTGGTCAAAGCCGAAAAAGAGGGCCTTTACGTTAAATACCGCCTGGCAGATGAAATGGTCTGCCAGTTCTTTCGATCCATGCGCGTGCTGGCGCAGCACCGTCTGGCCGAAGTTGAAATGATCAAGGGTCGTTTCCTGGGGGGCCAAGAAGGCATGGAGCCGGTCAACCGGGATGATCTGTTGAAACGGGTTATCCAAGGCGATGTCACCGTGTTGGATGTCCGACCCGTCGAAGAGTACCGGGCCGGGCATATTCCCGGAGCGCTGTCAGTTCCACTGGATCAGCTAAGGGAGATACTTGCCAAACTGCCTTCAGACCAAGAAATTGTGGCCTATTGCCGAGGCCCTTTCTGCGTGCTGGCGGTCCAGGCGGTTGACGTTCTGCGCAGCAAGGGGTTTAACGCCATTCGTCTTGAAGAGAGCGTTCAGGACTGGCGGGCCATGGGATTGGTGGTGGAGACTGGCGATTAAAAGGAAAAAAACAACCATCATCAAGGGATACCAGCAGACAAGGAGACCATGCCGTGAGAAATAGAAGCGTAACGCTCCTGGCTGTTTTGGCTGTTACCGTAACGGTTGTAGCCCTGTGGCTAACCAATGGGGCCGTCACCCCCAAGGAAACAACCTGGGACGATGTCGTCACCGAAGCGCAAACCGGTGGCTATCGACTCATCTCCACCGACGATTTATGGAAACGCTACAGCGAAAACCGCCAGGGCTTGCTTCTTGTGGATACCCGCCAGGAATGGGAATATCGCACCGGCCATGTGAGAGGGGCTGTCAATTTTCCCATGGAACCGACCTGGCTTGCAAGGTGGCAAAGAAAAGGGGATCTGGGTAAGTTCTTGGGCGCAGACAAGGACCGAGCCATCGTTTTTTACTGAGCTGGCCTGACATGAGTCCGAAGCGATTCCGCAGCTCGGGTGGCTGTGCAACTGGGTTACCAAAACGTATTTCGCGATCCACTGGGTTATCCCCAATGGAAAGAAAAAAACCTGCCCGTGGAAGTAAAACCGGCAGGACTGACCGGTATGGTAAATCAGCCTGAGGCACCCGGTGTCCTATACGGCTGGGCCATGATCTGGACCCTTCTGGGCATATTCGCAGGCGGTATGGCCCTGAACTTGACGCCGTGTGTCTACCCCCTGATACCCATCACCATCTCCTATTTCGGTGGAAGAAGTGACAGGCGACAGTTAATTGGCCACGGACTATGTTATGTTGGCGGGCTGTCCATCACCAACTCGGTTTTGGGGGTTGTAGCCGCACTGACGGGCGGGTTGATGGGAGCCCTGCTGCAAAATCCCCTGGTGCTCGCCTTTGTGGCAGCGATTTTAATTCTATTGGCCACGAGTCTTTTCGGTCTATGGGAGCTTCGTTTGCCCGGCGGTCTGATGCAGGCCGCATCGAAAACCTATGCCGGATATCTGGGTTCCGTGTTCATGGGGCTGACCATGGGGGTGGTGGCCGCGCCATGCATTGGGCCCTTTGTTCTGGGTCTGCTGACCTGGGTCGCCAGCATGGGCAGCCCGTGGCTGGGTTTCGTGGTTTTCTTTACCTTGAGTCTCGGTCTTGGATTACCGCTTTTCTTTTTGGCTGTTTTTTCCGGACACCTTAACCGGCTGCCACGATCAGGCGAATGGATGCTCTGGGTCAGAAAGCTGATGGGGTGGGTTCTGGTGGGCATGGCGGTCTATTTTATCAGACCGGTGCTACCCAAAGCGGCAGAAATCATTCTGCCTGCCATGGTTGCCCTGGCCGCAGGGCTGCATCTGGGTTGGATCGACCGGACAAAAGCCAGTTTTCGTGCATTCGAATGGATCAAAACCGTTGCTGGGGTCACGGCAATGATCATCACGACCTTTCTTCTTTGGAACGGGTATACCCAGGGACCCGGGGTTGCCTGGAACGTCTATTCAGATCAATTGTTGGCGGAATCAAAGGGTGCCAACAAGCCGGTGATGATCGATTTTTCGGCGGACTGGTGCACTCCTTGCCGCGAGTTTGATGCGGTCACCTTGCATCATCCGGACGTGGTCAGGCAGACCGAGCGCCATTTTACCATGATCAAGGTGGATGTTACCCGGTCCGGTAATCCGGTTCATGATCGCCTGCTGAAGCAATTTGCCGTCAAAGGGGTCCCCACCGTTGTCTTTATCGATGCCCAGGGTCAGGAACGGTTTGATCTGCGCATCGTGGATTTTATGCCCCCGGACCAGTTCCTGAATCATATATCCGGATTGATAAACTCTGGAGCTAAGGACGCGGAATTAAAACGTTAATCGGTTGTTAATCCATAAGGAGGTTATCATGCTCAAGGTCAGGTTTTTTCTCAATGAGCCCAATGGCAGGCCCTGAAAAAATTTTAAGCAAATGATGCCCAGTTTGGGCGAAAAATATCCCATTGAAATTATCGTCACCTCCAAACCCAAAGCTGAATATATGACGGACGCCTATTTTGAGCTGGATCTGCCGGTGGCTCCCGCCGTCATGGTGGCTGATGAAATCGTAGTGGAGGGAGAGAATGTATCCCAGCACGCGGTTGAGGCCAGCATTTGCCGTCAACTGAAACTGCCAGAGCCCGAGCCACCTAAAAAAGGAGTAATCTCACGGCTGTTAGGCAAAAGCTAACGATCATTTTTTGTTTGTGCAGCAACCCTTGTATCGATACCCGTTTTGGACTTATATTTTAAACCGGCCTACCATTTCATTGAGTTCTTCGGCCAATTGGGATAGCTCCTCGGCACTCATGCGGACTTGAGAGCTGCTGCTGGCCATCTCGTCCGAAGCCTGGTTGACTTCGGTGATCTCCTTGGTGATATCCGCTGCAACTTGAGAACTTTGGGCTACATTTTCATTAACTTCGCCAATACCGCTGGAAACCTGTGAGATATTGTCTGCAATTTCTCTAGTTGATACGGATTGCTCTTCCACCGCCGTTGCAATGGTGGAGACGACCTCATTCACATTGTCTATCACCTCACCGATTTGCTCGATTCCTTTAACCGTACTGCCGGTGGAACTTTGTATGCCATCAATCTGCTGCTTGATATCCAGCGTTGCCGCCGCGGTCTGTTTGGCCAGCTCTTTGATTTCATTGGCCACCACGGCAAATCCTTTGCCAGCATCACCGGCCCGGGCCGCTTCAATGGTGGCGTTTAAGGCCAACAAATTGGTCTGCTCGGATATCTCGGTAATGGTTTCGGTCACCTTGCCGATGGCCTGGGCCGCCTGGCCCAGCGTGGACATTTGCTCACCGGCGTCCCGGTTCTGGGTTACCGCCTGATCTGAAATGCTTCTGGCGTTCTCCGCATTTTTAGCAATTTCATTGATGGTGGCCGTCATCTCTTCGGCTGCGGAAGAGACCATCCCGGTGTTGGTGCTGGTCTGTTCCATGGCTGCAGACACCGAGCCCATGTTGGCGCTCATCTCTTCGGCGGCCGTTGCAACCGTGTTCGACTTTCCGGATGTCTGCTCCGCATTGGCCGACATTTGCTGGGATATGGCCGATAACTCCGTGGAAGAGGAAGACAAGGTCTCCACCCCCTTGGTGATGTCTGTGATCATGGCTTGAAGCTTGTCCATAAATTCGTTGAAGCGCATTGCCAACTGGCCGATCTCGTCACGGCTGCGCACCGGCAGGCGGGTGGTTAGGTCGCCTTCACCCTGGGCCAGGTCGGTCAGACCGTCGACCACGCCTTGGACCGGTCGTACAATGGCACGGGTGATCAGCAGGGCCAGCGTAACGATACCGGCAATACCGACCAGCCCGACGATTAAGGTAACCCATTGCAGCACCTTGACGGCAGCAAACGCTTCTGCCTCGTCGATTTCCGCCAACAAGGCCCAGCGCAGCCCATCAAATTCCAATGGGGTATAGGCCGATAATACCGGATTGCCATTATAGTCCGTGATGATTTTTTCTTCGGTGTTGCCCTTTAGGGCGGAGCGGCAGGCTTCAGTATCAACCTTGCCTTTGTCCGGGTGTCGAAAAGACGCTACCACCGAGTGGTTATCAGGGTCCAAAAAGGAATCGGAACGCATCAGCATATCGTTGCCCACCAGGTATGTTTCACCTGTTTTGCCCATTCCTGAGCGCTCTGTCATAATTACATTTAAAGAATCCAAGGGAAATTGGAAGATCAAAACCCCTACTTTTTCCCGGCCTTTGAAAATGGGCGAAGCGACAAATCCCGCAGGCGCCTCATAGGAGGGGAAATATTGCTTGAGATCGGTGATCACAAAGGTATCCGCTGAGTTGGCCGCATTGGCTTTGCGAAAGGCCTCGCCAAAATTTGTCTGCGCATAAGGACCGTTAATCAATGAGGTCCCATAATCCAACTCTTTGAAAACGGAGTACACGATTTTACCGGTTTGAGGGTGAACCAGAAATATGTCGTAATAGCCGAATTTTTCCAGGTAGCTGCGGATAATGGGATGGAACTGCCCGTGAAATCGGCTGTAGCGGGAACCGTCGCCAGCCCGGTCCAGCTTGTGTTTCGATCCTAGTGGATTGGTGTTGGCCTTGATATAATGGTACTGAAGGGCAACAGTGGCATCATCCAACTGGCGGACAATGGTGTCGGCATTGGGTGAACGGCCGTCGTTTTGTTCGCGGTATGCGGAGCTGAATTCTTGATTGTAATATGTCGCCAACTTTGAGCGTAGACCTGCAATGTCACCGGATGCCAAGTCGTTTTCGGCTGTAACAGAGTCAAAGGTCTGTGAAAATCCCTGCATGGCAGAGACAATCATTTGGTCTTCGGAAAAGGTCAATAATTGATCTTTAATCGTTTGCAAATACCGTTGTACCTGCCCCTTTTTTACATCCCGCATACCCTTCATCTGGGCAAAGGCTTGATCATGCAAGGCTTTGTCCGCCTTTGTTAAAGAGATGACGGCCATTGTAGCAAAAGGGATAATTCCGACGAACAAAAAGGCGACCAACAATTTGACTTTCAGATGAAATTTGGCGAACATTTGGCAATTCTCCTTTGGCCTGGTAGAAAAAAGTTTGAGGACAAATTGGACCGTTGAACAGGAGCGATAAAAAAAAAGCCTTCAACGCAATGAACGGTATCCGGGTTACACATATCTATTTTTAAGATCGGTCTATTTCATAAAATCTAAAGTTCCTTTTTAATTGGAAACTCCAATTGGAGTGCCTTGGGTATTGTCTATGACCTATCCGCTACTTGCAAAATCACAGCCTCATATGCGAATATAGGACGGCTTCGGGTTGCACAATGGTAAACCGGGTGACCTGAATTGCTTGAAATTTTACTTTGGGAACGAATGAAAAGATGGCAGATCAAAAAAACTGGCTTCAGTTGGGGACCTGTGTCTCTCCGGAAGGGGACTTTGTCTACGGCCTGCATGAACCCCATTTTAAAACCATCAACCTGAGGGAAGATGATGTGATCCTCTCCTTGGGAGAGACGCACATGGGGCGGTGGATAAAAAATCGTGACAATTTTCCTCCCGGTGATGTGGATGAAGCTTCTGCAAGCCCTATCTTCGAAATTGCCAATCCCTTGCCATTTCGGGGTACCACCTTCATCGGCAAAGGATGGGCCGATGCAACGGCCGCCGACCCCACCCACATTGCCATTGCTTCTCCCATGAAAGTATCAATGGAGTCCGCCGCCCAAAAAATAGTCGGCGCGGATACCGAAAAGATTCGCAGCCTTTTTGCCGCGCTGCCCGAACCGATCCGGGTGGCCCTGGCCACGACGTCCACCGATCCCAATGATTTGAGGCGGTTGGCTGAAACCGCCTGCCGGTTCGTATTTGATGACCGTACCGGCCTGCCCACCGGAGTGGCCTTTGCCATGGATGGAAAAGGCCGCATGAGGCCTAATATATACAACCACCGTTTATATGAAGCCGTGGCCAACAACCCCTATCTGGACAATGCCTATAAAGCGGTGATGGTACTCAACCCGGGTATTCAGGGCCATAGCGAAATTGTGGGGGAGTGGAAGCGCCCCCCGAGCCATGTGTTTGAGTACCTGCGCCGCAACAGCTATATTCCATGGGGGCATTACGCCGCCAATATGGCTCACGATTGCGTGCGCTATACTGCGGGAGATATCACGGCGGAGGATATCCGCGGTATGCGGCATCTCTACTACCAACGGACCTATATACGGTTGGGACAGGAGCTGGATTTCGATCCGCCGGCCCCGCGTAAGATGCTCTCCGTGGCGGCCCTGGAGCAATTACGCGGCAGCATTGTGGCGGAACTGAAACACAAGCCCTCGATGGCGTTTACGGCGACCTTGTGGGGATGGAATTACGGATTTGATTATGCGCCCACCGGATTTCGACTGCACGCCTCTCACCAACAGATCCACCAGCAATTTGCCCTGATACCGGACAAGGTGCCTGTCACGGGAAGCGAGACCATCTCATCAAAACCGGCCTATGCCTGCGGTGATATGGTCCGTTCCTTTATCACCCAATATCGGGACCATACCGGGCAATGTTTTTTTGACAGCTATGAAATGGCCATAAGGCGTAACGCGCGTATGGATGGCCGCACAATGGGGCCTTCCAATTTGGTGGTGCATGAGGACGACAACGTGATGTTGTTTGTGCCCAAAGCCCAGACGTCCCAGTGGGAGTTACAGCTGATGCCGCTGAAACCGGTGGGCAATGTACTGGAGGCGGACAGCGCCATGCGGCAGTCCATGGATCAATCGATGCTGGTGGCCATGCGTGTTTTAACCCGCCTTGGGGCCACCATGATCACGGTGATCGAGTACAGTGGGCGTTTCAATTCCCAAGAGAAGGACCAGCGGATGGTCTATGCTTTTCTGCCCCGCCTGCCGGAATCGCCGGGCGCTTTTAGCGAGGCCCAGCTGCGTTGGATCAATGGTCATTATCCTGAAGATTTTGCGCTGGCGTGCCGGCTCCATTTGGAGCAGGCCCTTGAAGATTGGTAACCCCATAGTTGCATTAAAATCTTACTACGGTTTTTTTTGAGATGGCTTGTCGTTATTTATCAGAATGGGATGGGCATTACACCACATATTCCAATGATGCTTATATCAACACCATAGTCCATTCCATCACTCGCTGTTTTTATGGCATGGCTTTCGTTACGCAATGAAAAGTCTCCACCTGCCAAATCGACAAACATGGGATCTGAAGTGAAATTATTTGTTGTGGAATTATTTCCACCTGAACTGTAATCCCTGATTAAGCCCTGATAGATTATATTATCTACTATTTGAACACCTATGGCTTTTCTCATTGTTATAATAGTATTTATTAAAGTGTTATGATTGAATAAAGTATTCGCTGCTGTTTTATTTTCAGCAATATAGACACCCACCTGCCTATTACTGTAATAGATAATATTATTTTGAATTATGGAATATGGTTGTTCCAAATGGACGCTATAACTTTCGATATTAAAGAAGTAGTTATTCCTAATACCAATACCTCGATCCACACCCTCTTCGGCCCATTTCACATGGACGCCGCTGTGATCTCTATCAAAGAAATTATTTTCAATAGTCACGTTTTGCGCATGATTAGCACGAGCATCTACTTTCACTCCAGCAGCATAAATATTATGGAAATAGGTATTTTTAATGATAAGTCCATCGACTGCACCGTGATAACCAACAAATATTCCGGCGGCATTACAACAAGCATCATAACTACCCGTGGGGGAATTAGGGTTTGCATCGATGATATTCAGACCATCGATAATAATGTCGGAGGCTGGTCTCTCATCACCAACTGTTATATTGCGGCCCCCTCCCTCGCGGACATCCAAATTCTTCAATGTCACATGGTTTGCTTCAATAATGATTGCATATGGCCCCTGATTAAAAACGCCTTGTGCATTAATGATTGGTTTTGATTCACCGGGAGCGCCACGAAGTACTGTATGTTGCGCAGCACTAACACCGCTCTTAGGTCTTAAATTGGCTTCAAAGTAAGTTCCTGCATGAATGGTTATGGTATCTCCATTTTGTGATGCATCAATGGCTTCTTGAATTGTGGAAAACATTTGCCCTTGTCCCACATAAAGTTCATCGCCTAAAACGGGCTCATTATCAAGGTCACAATCCACAAGTGAAGCCCCTGTAGTGAATGTCCAATTTTCAGTCTGTATATTATTGCCAGCAAGATCCTGTATGGAACCGCTCAGCGTAACTGTGTATGTAGTGCTCTCTTTCAGCTCAAGGGTAGGGTTGAACAAAACGCGTCGATGGATATTGTCATAAGAAACATCGCCGGGAACAACCATACCATTTGTCGATAAAGTCATACTCACATTATTAATACTGGATTGAAGAAGGTCTTCATTAAAGGTTACATTAATTGATGAAGTGACGGCCACATCAACCTGGCCATTGCGAGGTGATTTCGATATAGCCACTGGTGCAACAGTATCCGGCGATTCTGGACCGGGGTCGGGCGATGGGATTGGGTTCGGATCAATTTGAAATGTTACCTGAGTAGAATCATCAAACTCTCCATCATTCACCGTTAGTCCGAACGAAAATCTCGTCGGCTGCTGAACCGATGGTGCGATAAAACTAATTGAGCTATCTGCAGCATTCAGTAGTGAAATATTTTCTCCCTCTAGTTGCATCCATGTATATGTCAACAAATCACCATCGGGATCGGATGACGACCTGCCGTCCAGTGTAATGGAATCACCACCACGAAAATTTCCTGGAAAAGCAATGTCTGCTATCGGTCTGTGGTTGGTGGTTGCAGTTGTTTCGCTATCAGTGGAATCACTCTTAGCGTCACCACCATTACATGCGGCTATAAGTGATGTGATTAGCAAACATAACAACCATAAAGTGTATTTGTTTAGGCGCGTCATTCGTCTTATCAGCAGCATATTAGCACCGGTCATTATCCTGAAGATTTTGCGCTGGCGTGTCGGTTCCATTTGGAGCAGGCCCTTGAAAAGGGGTAACCCCATGGCTGCATAAAAGTGAATTGAGCTCTATCCCAGATCCTTCAACAACGATTCTTCAATCATTTTTCCGGCGACTTTCTCCGCATCGACCTGATAGGTGCCGGCTTCAATTTGGGCTTTGATTCTGGCCACCTTTTCGTGGTCCACATCATCCATTTTTTGAATGGCTTCGCGGGCGGATTGCAGCTCTTGGGCTTTTGTCGATAGCGCAACATGATCGCCTTTGGCTACGGAGCCGGCGACATCAGGCCCTTTTGCCTTGGCAGCCTCTTTGATGAGAGGGGTGCCCTGGACCGGTGGCACTTTGTTCGATATTTCCATAGATTGGACTCCTTAAATGCGATCCCCCATTATAGAGGTGGACCCAAGTGTTGGCAACCCTTAATCCATTAGAAATAGGTGCCGATACCGATTCCGAAATGAAAACGGGGCGAGGCATCCTCACCGGGCTTCCATTTTTTGATCTCGGCAACATCGATGACAGGGTAACGGTATTCCATCTCACCGATGTTCCGAAGCGCTGTTCCGGTTACAGGCCCGACCACGGTGATCAGGGTGCCTTGGGGATATATGGCCGGATCCAAAAATTGGCGGCTGCGGATGATAAAACGTCCCTGGGACTTGTCATTGTCCTGGGGACGATGCTGACTTCCCAAGCCCAATTGCAATACAATTACTTCCGTGGTGTTGTTTTTGGCTTGGGCGGTGATGACCTTCCCACCCCACATGACGGTTTCGCCCTGATACTTCTCCGGCTCTTGCTGTACATCGTTGAATGGGCCGAAGTAGGAGATTTGGGATTGGGCCTCTTTTGAGATGCCCCCTGCACACCCTGCCAGGATCAGAACGAGACCCAAGATCAATGCAGATTGTCCGCAATCCCTTTTCATGGTTTCCTCCTCATTGGGTTTGCCGCCCTTACATCAAATAGCTGATGGATGTGGCAGATGGGCCGTAACTTTTTAGTAGCGCCGGTGGCGGTGATGACGATAAGGGTACCACCACCAGGGGTAATAGTGGGGAAAAAAGTCATCGTCCCAGTAGTAGGGCGGTGTCGATGGCTTTTCAACCGGCCAGAGGTGGATATCGTCCACCTCAATTTGCAGAAATGGATAGGGGGCCGGCTTGACTGTGGCGGAACTGCCCGAAATTTTACCGCCCACCGTTATTTTACGGTCTTTGGTGTAAACCTCCGGGTCGATGAACCCCTTGTAATCCAGAATTAAACGGCCTTGGGAGAGGTCTTTTGTTTTGGGCTTTTCTCCGACGCCCAAGGGCGAATGGACAGCCACTATCCGGGTAAGGTCCGATTTGTTCTCCACCGATACGACATAGCCGCCAACAATAACTGTATCCCCCTTATATTGTTCCACATCTGTGATCAGTACCGGGAATGGAATAGGTGGTAAGGCCTCCTCCTTAACCCCAGGGGACATCACAGTGCACCCCCAAAACAGGCCGAGGAACAAACTCATAATCCATATGCATAATCTCTTCTTCATGGGCTTTCGCTAATTGCAGGCATTGAGACCCATACTAAGCCTGTTTTTACCGGGATGCAATATCAGACTCGCCACAGTGGACGCAAAAGGGTGTCGGAGATAAGGTGACGGGGTTAAATCAACGCCGGGACGGACGTCCACACATCCCTAAAAGTGATAGGCAGCGCCCACCATGAAACTGGTGCTGTCCCATTCGACGCCATTTAACTTCGTGGTGGAGGTGCCGCCTGAAGAGAGGAATTTGCGGTCAACACCCCTGTCGGTGGACCACTCCTGGTGGCTGGCGGTAAAGGTGATATCCCATTGGTTGCCCATATTGATCAGCCATTGACCGGTCAGGCTGATACCGAAGCCGTCGGCTTCGTGTTCAAAGCTTTTGGGATGTGCAAGGTCGCCACGCAGGTTCCAATTGCCCTCACCATAATAGTCGGCCCAATGAAGTTCCATGGAAAACCGAAATTCCATGGAGTGGTGGATGGGTGGATCCATTTTGGGCGTATACCGCAGGTCGCAACCGATCCATGGCCCTGCCCAACGGGCAAAATAGCTGCTGTTAAGCTGGCTGGAGAGGGGACCCACCCCAGGTGGATTTGAACCGCCGAAGGGATTGGTTTCCGATAGTACTTGGGCGCCGTTTTGAATACGCAGGTTCTGTTTGTGATAGGAGACGCCCAGCAGCGGGGATACGATGAGTCGTTTATGTAAAAAGAAAAAGGCGTACCCGCCACCCGTGGTGAAATCCCAGAGTTGGTCTCCGGTTGATTCACTGATGGAGCGCGACCATTCGGCTCTCTGTCCATCCTGGCCATAATCGGAATCGCGCACGCTACCGTCAATAACCCAGGCATAGTTGAATTGGCCGCGAAAATAGACATTGTGTTGAAATTGGGCGTGGCCGGCCACAGAGACCTGGTAACTATCGACGTCGGACCAAGACAGCTCGGACAACAGATCAATGCCGTTGCCCGCGATGGACCATTCCAGTTCATCTTTGCGAATCCCGGTGGTCAAGGTTAAATCAGCTTCAACGAATGGACTTTTTTTGATCAGAGTGGCGTTGTCAACACCCGGCGAGACAGGGGTGTTGTCAGCGTCTTTGGGCGGGGGCGAGGGCTTTGCGATGGCAGCGTCGGTTCCAAAAAATATTAAACAAATCAATAAAATACATGTCCGTCTGCTCACCCAGCGTCTGCTTCTCCCCATGTGGCCGCTCCCAAGTATCTCGCTTTCACCAATTTTATCACCAGCCCAGACCGGATTTGAGGGTATAAGGACCACCGCTCCTCGAAAAAATGTCATTAAATTTACATATTTTGGAGCGTAAATCCAGAAAATAAAAAAAAGACCTCTGAATTACCGTTTTTCTCTTCTGGTGCGACTTGCATTTATCAATTATTTTTTAATCGTTGAAGTCCACCAGCAGAAAAGATGCACGCATAATCAAGAAGTCTTTTTTTGTATAACGATGTATCGGCCGTGACGGGAATAACCTTAGCCGAAATTTGGTGTTTTAGCAGATTTTTGGTGATCTACACCATAATCCTTACTCCACTTGGGTTATTTTTCCGTGCCAGGCGCAGCGTTGGCAATAAATTTCAGGGTCTTCGCTTATTGTGGGCGCCTCGGCTTCAGCCTCCTCATCTTCATATTCGATTTTACCGTTCCGGCATTTGAATTCATAGATCTCAAACTGATCCGCAGGATCTTTGACATAAAAATCATCGGATTGGCAAACGGGGCAAGCCATTGGTCTCGCCTCCCTATTGTTAACGGTTAGTCAACTTTGTTGAAGGCCTGGGCTTTGGCCCCGCAAACCGGGCATGTGTCCGGGGCTTCATTTTCCACGGTGTGTCCGCAAACGCTGCAGACATAATAGTCGGCATCCTGGGGATTATCGATGGTATCGAGTGCTTTTTGATACAGCTCCGCATGGACTTTTTCGACTTCATTGGCAAATTTGAAACTGCTTAATGCGGCGCTATGGTTTTCCGTTTCCGCATCGGCAATCATGGGCGGGTACATGGATTCAAACTCAAACGTTTCACCGCCAATGGCCTCTTTTAAATTGTCTGTGGTACTGCCGACACCCTCCAAAGCACGAAGGTGGGAGTGCGCATGGACGGTCTCTGCTGCTGCGGCTGCCCGGAAAAGCTTGGCCGCTTGGGCGTGGCCTTCTTTATCTGCTTTTTCGGCAAATGCCAGGTATTTGCGGTTTGCTTGGGATTCTCCAGCGAAGGCCTCTTTTAAATTACTCTCTGTTTTCGACAACGTTTCCTCCTTTATGGGTTCTATGTTAGGTTGCGGTTATCAGATGATTGAACATAGGTATCGGTAAATGTATTAACAAAAGGCATGCCAACACTTTTGCCTGTGAGCATATTTTTATTTAATAATAAATACAGATGGATAGAGAATAGCTCGGTATCTGCTTGAACTCGATATGCGCCTGGCTGGAGGCCCGCTGCACTGCTCTTTGGAATCCTGATACGATAATACAATTTGACATGAAATTCAAACAGATAAATGTGATAACCGGGGTTCGCCATATAGGGGGAAGATGCGAAAGTTGTCTCTTAATGTATCAAGATACACTCTTGTGGTGAGACATCTGCTTGGTTTTCCTTGACATACGCCACTGTAATCGCATATGAATAATACCATTTGAAGCAAGCACCGCACAGTATATTCTAGAGCTGACATTGATTTGGAAAGAGGCAATGTATGATCCGGTATGGAGCCATGGCTCAAAAAATGCGACCCATGGGCCATAGTGATGTATTGATTTCACGATTGAAATTGCTCATCATTATGGCAAAAGCCACGTTGAAAGGCTACCCTACGGGAGATTATCGTCAAGTCGCGATTGTTGAGAATGCCCGTTTTGTTTTTCTTGAGGCATTGGCCCGCACTGTCGCCAATCCATCGTCCGCTCCAACCCCATCATCCACCAACCCCCCCTCTGTCAATGTGAAGCATTCTGACCATCTGTTTCTTCAACGCGCCCAGTTATTGGCGGTGATGATGAATTCTTTTATCCAGGGAAAAGCCCAAGGACGGTTTCGAAGGAAAGCTATGGATGAAAACATCGATCAGATCTGTCAATATCTTTCTGATCGTTTTCAATTAGGAAACATCCAATTCTTAAAAGTGGCGTGAGGGTACCATCGTGTACAACGTCAAAATTGCAGTGGTGGACCATGACAAATTGACGCGGGATTTCGTCGTCAACGTGATGACCTATAGCGTCAATCGCGAAGTTATGGCATTTGAAAACAGCGGGGCATTTAAAGCCTATATGCAGGCCGGCGGTCTGGTTGATATTCTGCTTTCCGATGTCAAACTATCCGGTGAAAGCGGTTTCGAGTTGCTGCGGTTCATTAAGAAGGAACATCCTGAAATAAAATTCATCACCATGTCTGCCTCTCCATCGGATGAGAAAACATCTATTGAGCTAGGGGCCGATGCCTTTCTGGCGAAACCTTTTACCCTCCAGGATCTGTTTGACCTTGTAAAGCAGTTTGTGGTGGGTGAATAAGCATTCCGCGCTTTCCAGAATCCTTTTTCATATTTAGTTTCAATTCAAAGAGCTTAATGATATAGGCAGCCTTCGAGTCGAATCATTGAACTTGGGGGGATAGCGCGACCATGTGGGCATGGGTTAAAAACCATCGCAGCCGAATCATAATGGCCATGGCAAGCGGCTTGTTGCTGACGTTTGCCTTTCCCAAAATTGATCAAGGGTGGCTGGCTTGGATTGCATTGGTGCCGTTGTTTTTAGCCCTACGTCAGGCAGATCCTAAGAGCGGTTTCGTTTTAGGATCGTTATTCGGCATGGTGCATCATCTGGGATTGGTGTACTGGACAGTCCACACCATGCACCATTACGGCAACGTGCCCGTCGATCAAGCCATTGGGATTTTGATTTTGCTGTCAGGATATCTCTCTCTTTTCCCGGGGGCGTTCTGCGCAGCTTTGACTTGGTTGCGTCCCAAGCCAATACCATTGATCATCCTGGCTCCGGCACTGTGGGTAATTCTGGAGATGGCACGGGCGTGGCTGTTTACGGGATTTCCCTGGGCGTTGCTGGGCTACAGCCAATACGATCATCTAGTGTTGATTCAGGTCTCTGACCTTTTTGGGATTTATGGCCTTTCGGGTTTGATCCTGTTGTCAAATGCCGTCTTATCTGTGGTGGTTTTAGCATGGCTTGAAGTCGCCTGGCTGGACGTTATCCCTTCCCAAAAAACAGCCGCCATCACAGGCGTTGTGTTGATGATTACACTGGTGGCGGTATTTGGCTACGGTGCATGGCGTATCCATTCAATTGACAGGATGGTGGCCACCGCCGAACATATGAAGGTTGCGGTGGTTCAGGGCAACATCGATCAAGCCCAGAAATGGGATCCAGCCTTTCAGGTCCTGACCACGGTAAAATATCG
>CAJIBC010000231.1_pt1 | contig 34454 bp, 26 predicted proteins | sample 9199231 | NCBI WGS metagenome assembly CAJIBC01 (sample SAMEA7708282, study PRJEB35096) | sediment metagenome | biome: marine neritic benthic zone biome [ENVO:01000025]; feature: sediment [ENVO:00002007]; material: shallow marine sediment [ENVO:03000034] sea grass bed [ENVO_01000059] ...
GACATTCAGGTCAAGATCGTTGAGAAGGATGAAGCCCGGGCGGCAGAGTTGTGCCATTGTTTGAACCATGTCGAGGTGTTGCACGGGGACGGCTCTGATGCAGAGGCTCTCGATCTGGCCGGACTGACGGATATGGACACTTTCATCACGGTCACCGGTGAAAATGAAACCAATATCATGAGCTGCATGTTGGCCAAGCACTTGATGACCACCAGCAATGGCGCCACCCGCAACAAGGACCGCAAAACCATCTCTCTGGTGAATAAAGAGGAGTATCTGGTACTGGCCGCCACCAGCGGATCGGACATCGCCCTGAATAAAAAGGTGCTGGCGGCCAACGAAATTTTAAAATTCATTCGTCGGGGGGAACTATTATCGGTGGCCCACCTCCACGGTTTCGATGCGGAAGTGGTTGAAATAATGACATCAAAGGATTCCCCCATCACCCGGATTCCGCTCTCAAAATTAGATCCCGCGTTCCATGGAAAAATTCTTATCGGTGGTGTTTACCGGGATGAAAAATGGAAAATTGCGGTGGGTGACACCCGTATCCTACCCAACGAGCGCGTCATCGTGGTCTGTAAATCCCTCCATCTGAAAGACGTGCACAAGCTCTTCGGGGCCAATTGATCTATTCTTTTTATCGTTTCCAGAATGACGGATAAAAAATCACCAGTGCAGAGAACATCTCCAGCCGTCCGACCAGCATGTTGTAGGAGAGAAACCACTTTCCCGCATCGGAAATAAAGGCATAGTTTTCCGATGGCCCCACCGCACCAAATCCCGGACCGATATTCATCAGGGCGGCGATCACCGAACTCATGGCGGTGACATAATCCATGTCATCGGTGAGCGACATGACGCACCCGCCTGCCAGCACCATGAAGATGTTCACAATAAAATAGCAGACAGACAGGGAGATGATGGCGTCGTCCACCGGGCGCTGGTTCAGCCGAACGGAGATGACGGACATGGGTTGGAAAAATATTTTTTTAACGACGGCCGACATGAACTTACACAAGACCACATAATGAACAATCTTAATGCCGCTGGTGGTGGACCCGGCGCATGCGCCGATAAAGCATACGGCGTATAAAAACATCTGGGACGCCTGGGGCCATAATTCGTAATCAGCGGTGGTAAATCCGGTGGTGGTCAACAGGCTGGTCACTTGAAAGGTTCCATAGCGCAAGGCATCGATAAAGCCGTAGGTGTTTTCCTTCCATAAGATAAAAGAGACCATGCCGCAGAAAAAGAGCATCAGTCCGGCGTACCAACGAAACTCCGTGTTGATCTTTAGCGCCTGCCAATCACCCTTGATCATCTGGTAAAACAAAACGAATGTCATGCCGCCCAGAAACATAAATAAGATGATAATCCAGTCAAAATAGGCGCTGTTGTAATGACCGATACTGGCATTATAGGGCGAATAACCAGAGGTTGATACGGTACCGAAGGAGTGGCAAAGCGCGTCGAACAAGGTCATGCCGCCCATACAAAGCAAAATGGTTTGGGCCATATTCAGGGCAAGATAGATGATCCACAGACGGACCATGGTATCGCGGTTGCGGGCGTGAAATTTCTCTTTGGTAATGACCTGGCCGGGCGAGGACTCCGCTCGAAAAATGCGCAGTCCTCCCATACCATGGGGAAGGAATATCACCGTCAGGGTTAAAAACCCCATGCCGCCCAGCAAGTGGGTCTCGCTGCGCCAAAATAACAGCCCCTTTGGTACCGACTCAATATCCGTCAAGATTGTAGCGCCGCTGGTGGTGTACCCCGACATCATCTCAAAGAAAGCATCGGTGAACGATGGAATGGCGCCATGGATCATGAAGGGCAAGGCGCTCAGGGCGGATACCAGGATCCAACCGAAAGCGGCAATGAAGATGCCGTCTTTTATGCCCAGGTTGTGGTGCTTTCTGAAAAACCACCACAAGGGTGCTCCTGCTGCAAGGGTGACCCCGGCGGAAATAAAAAGCGCCTGGAAATCCCCTTGGACATAAATGATGGAGCAGATCAGCGGCAGAACCATGGATATGCCGGTGACCAAGAGCAGGGTGCCGAACACATGAAGGATAGAAAACGGGTGCATGCAGTATCGTCTATGGATATATAAAAACAGTTGGTTGTCATAAAAACTCTCAGGATTTCATAACCCACGTCTTTTTAAAAAGCAACTTCCTATCCAACAACTATGGGGTGTACATTTCATACCTTTGGGTGTAACCAACGCATTGCTGTACCCTAATTGAGCGTAAACAAAATGGAGCAAACTTATATTTGAAAAAGGAGGATGCTTAGGCGATGGCTGTTATCACAAGATATATCGTTGTCCGAAATGGCGTTGAACTTGATAAGGTGTTTGACGTTAAAAAAGAGGCCGATGCATATGACAAGATGCTCGATGCGGCTGAAAACCTGGCGGCATTTATCAAACAAAGTGACCTTAGGGTTGACCTCAGTGCCGAGACGGTGGACGCCATTTCCATCTGTCTGGCCAAAAATGCACCTGCAGTGACCAAGATCCTGAAAGGTATAAAACCCATAGTGCCCGTTACGGATGCACCCGCTAAAATTGAAAAGCCTGTGGATCCGGAGCCCGTCCCAGAGTCCGTCCCAAAGCCCATCAAAGATAAAAAGGCCCCGGGTAAAAAAGCCAAACCCAAACCCAAACGAAAATAAACGACACGGCATTCATGCAAGCGATCGCAAAAAAGGACGCCGACGCATACGATCGGGTGATCGATGCGGCTGCCGATCTTGCCGAACTCATTGAGATGAACAAGATCGAGGTGGATGAGTACGCCCTTGAAGAGCTGACGATTTATCTAGCGGGAAATGCCCAAAAAGTGAAAGAGATTATACGAAATTTGAAGATCACATGGCCGTAACGCCATGTGCGAAACTTTGTATCCGCGGAGCATATCACCCCAATAATTTAGATTGGTACCTGAAGTCGCCATGGCAGTATGCAAAGGGTTCTTTACGCGTCCACCCCCTGTGGGGTTTGTAGATTGATCAAATAGTTCGCATCTTCAGAAACGAATATATTCAAGGCTTCCCCGAGGGCGACATAGAAACATGTTGTCGCATTGCTTTTTATTTTTTGAGCGAACGATTCAACCCAGCAGTTTAGGTGATGCGTCAGAAATTCTCGCTGAAAATCTAATGTATCATAAAAGCATTGAGTATCGCCAATCTCGACTGCCCGGAGCTCTTCGTGGATCAGAAAATACATGAACTCAAGCTCCGTGACGATGTGGTCGGGAGCCTCCTTGAACCTCGACGCGACCTCTAAACCAGCTTCGTTGTAATATTTAATGGCGTCAATGGTGGAATCGCCCATGATACGGTGCTGGCGATCAATATAAACTGAACCATATGGCGGTGCCAGAAGTGAGTAAGGCCCCACGAATAGCTTGGCGAAGTCCAATTGTAAATCCTTCAAATCTTCACTATTCTTGAAGCTGTTTTTCAACAAACTAGAACTTGGCGACGATTGTGAATCGAGTACTGCAAACCGCCGATCAAGCTCCGGAAGGATTTCGTTTAAACCGTTTTCAGGCAGTTGAAAGCATTTAGACAGACATCTGTATATGTCCCGCCTCGATGATTCAGATAAAATGACATCCTCATAATTCATAATGCACCATCTCTTTAAGGCATATACCTTTGGGATGATAGCGCCTGGTTCCCGTTGTATCTACAGAGAACCAGGCAGCGCTATCGTTTGTAAATTATTCGGGTACTGACTCAAGCTTAAGATATCGCTCGCCGATGGTATAGAGAAACAACGCAATCACCACGGCCAGCAATGCCACCAGCCACTCCCACATGCTCGGATAGTAATTGAGCACATCCGGGAACTGTTCGGCCTTGGGACCAATCGGATGGCTTTGGCCTGCGATCAAGATTTGCATATGCATGCCGGCGGCACCTATCAGCGCCAAGGCTCCGATTAAGATTTTACCCCCCACCGTTTTTCTTACGGATGCAATCATCAGTAGAATGAAGGGTAGAAAAAGTCCCAATATAATCTCGATATGAAATCCGAATAGGGTGCCAAAGGGATGGGCATATTTTCGAATCGACAGAAATTCAGGCACCACGGTGGTCGACTCTATGGCCTCACTCAACAAGGTCAAGACGACAACAGCACCGGCGGTATATTTGAAGATCGTCGTGAAGTCTTCAAACAGGTCTGCCAAGTCGTCCATTGAACCATTGCCGAGTACCTTATAATACACCATGCTATAAACAACAAACAGGGCAACACCGCTGAAGAGCGCCATCGTCAAACTGTAGATCGACATCATCGGCCCGAAATATGTGGCCCGGGACTCCGTGATACCAAAGACCGAACCGATCATCAGGGGGGCGATCAGGGCGCAGAAGAAGGAGACGGTACCGAGCGCCTTGCTCAATCCGCTATCCCAGTCGCCGATATGGATCCGCCACAGTTTCAACGACAGGATCACCAATTCGACGCCGTAGATGGCGCCCATCCACCAGATTGGTGAAGAAAAGTTCGGAGAAAGTAATATATAGACGATATTCACCAGGTTCCCCAATTCGAGTCCAATGGCGACAAAAGCGCCGCACAGGGTAGCCATCGCCAAAAACACCAGGCGTTTGGCAAAGGGCGCATACCGTTTTACCCCAAAAACCAGAGGGATGGCAGCCAGCAAGGTCAGCCCCGAACTGGTCAGGGCCAGGAAGATATAGACGCACAAAGGCAGCGACCATATGATGATGTCATTGGTGTTAAACAATCCGTGACCCTCAGCCAGAATTTTCACCGCACCGAATAAACCGATAAGGATACCAGCGCCGAGAATGCTCAGCCAGACCACGGGAAGACTTTTGGATTGGGTGGTCTCAGTCATTAGATACCTCCTTTGGTCGGTTGGTAATTGGCCGGATTGAAATCTCGGATGTAGAATACGTGCGGTTCCGTGCCGATTTGTTCTCTGAGTCTGTGCGGCCGGAATTTTCCCAATAACCGGCTGACAGCACTATTGGGATCATTGATATCGCCAAAGACACGGGCATCGGCCGGGCAGGCGTCCACACAGGCCGGCAACTTGCCGTCGTTTACACGGTGGTCGCAAAAGGTACACTTTTCTACAACGCCTTTGGGGCGGATACCCGGCAGTGTCGTGTCCCTTTCCGGATTGTAATAGGGCACCACCTTGCCACCGACTTTACTTGCTTGCTCGACGGGTGTCGATGTCCCGCCTTCAATTACCGCTTTCTTATCCTGCCAGAACTTGTGGGGTTTGGACCAGTTGAAGTAAATTACGCCGTAAGGACAATTGAATTCGCAATACTTACATCCAATGCATTTTTTGGGATTATGCATGGTGATGCCGTTGTCGAGTTTATGCATCGCCTGGGTGGGGCATCCCCTGACGCAGGGGGCGTTTTCGCAATGATTGCAAAGGGTAGGCATATAGTGATAGCGAACGTTTGGAAAGGTGCCGGAGGTCTGGGTGATTTTATTGGACCAATAGACCCCATCCTGAACATTATTTTCGATTCGACAGGCAATACTGCAGGCACTGCACCCGACACATCGTTGCAAGTCGATAACCATGGCATATCTGGGCATGAAACTCACCTCCTTAGATCTTTTCTATCTTTATTCGGGTAACGCCGTAATAGGCTGAACTGCCGCTCAATGCTTCGTACTGCGCCGGTATGAGATCATTGCTGCTGCCACCGCGCGGTCGAACACCGAATTTGTCCGAGGCCAAGCGCCCATAAGCCCAGTGCCCCTGGCCATAGCATTTGGCGATGGTACCGGGACGCACCCCTTCCCATAATTTGGCCGTACAGACCAGGCTGCCGGTGGGCGATGTCAGTTTTACTTTATCACCTGATGCAATTCCCAGCTTTTTGGCGTCGACAGGATTGATCTTGGCCACATCGTCCCAGCTTTCGTCGCCTGGATCGATATCTTTAAAATCATAATACCAGCTGCAATTTGCCGATCGCCCCTCTCGATTCAACCGGGACTTGTGATCGACATGTACAAAGGGATATTCATCCGCATCGCCGAGGATGAAGGGTTCTTCATAGTGTGGAATAAAGGCCATTTCATCCCGGGCAAGATAGTGGGTAGCCTTCATTACGGCGTTCACATCCACGTCATGTTTTTGGGCATGCTTTTCCAGCGCCGCCTTAAGCGTTTCACTGTAGAATTCAAACATGCCGGTCTTGGTCTTCATCTTGCCCCAACGTTTGCGATAGGGGTAGGGATTCGAATTCCAGACCCCGGCTTTGCGAAAGTCCTCCCATCCATTGAATTTATCACCGCCTTTATATTTGGCAGGATCCCAGAGGTTCTGGGTGGCATATTTCAGGGCGTAGAGGGCAAACTCTTTTTCATTGGCCGGTGCCTTGCCGGTTTCGGGATCCTGATACGTTTGATAGTGACGCAGCAGGTTGTCGAATCCACGTTCGGCCAGCTTCTCGGCAATCAGGTAAGGCACTTCGGTCTCGTCGATTTTGTAGTCCCAAACCGGTTTGATGATCGGTTGCATCAGCGTTACATGTCGATATCCATTCCCGTGCGATTTGACGTAGCCCCATTTTTCAAACATGTGGTGGGTGGAGGGCAGTAAAATATCGGCGAACCATGAAAATTCGGACGCATTGGTGGTGAGATGGACCAGAAAGGGGATTTTGGACAACGCTCTTTCCCAACGTTCAGGCTGGGGGCACGAAAAGGTGAAGTTGTTCATATAGGCGATGGCCACCTTTATTTCATTGGGATCTTCATTAAGGATACCGTCGGCGGCATTATTGGTAATCACACCGCCTCCGGATTTGCCTTTGCTGATGCACGGAAACTGCAATCGTCCACGATGATCGATCTTTCCGTGTTTTTTGCCTTTCTTGGCGATGTCGTCCATGAAGTCATCGGGTTTCGGAAATTTGGAAGTGTATTCTTTGTTGGCCTTCCCCGTGCCGCCGACGTTATCCACTGCACCCACAAGACCGTTTAAGGCATGCACGGCCATACTGGTAAAGCCCCCGCGCACCTGCATGCAGGGTCCGCCTCCGAGCCATGACATAGCGCGGGGAGCCGCCTGGCCGTATGCTATGGCAACACGCTTTATCTGCTCAACATCAAGGCCGGTGATGGTGGCGGCCCACTCGGGCGTCTTATCTTTCAGTTCCAGATTCCACCATTTGACGAGACCATGGGTGTATTTTTCCTCAAAGGCTGCTTCATCGACGGTTTGACCGACCACGAATAGGTTTTGTCCATCGATAAAGTCGCCGACAAAAGGTTTGTACCAGAGGCCATTGGTCAGCAGTACATGGGCAATGGCAACGGCCAGGGCGCCGTCGTGGCCGGGCTTGATGGGCAACCACTCATCGGCCTTGGCGGCGGTGGCGGACAGCCGGGGCTCGACAATGGCGATGGTGGCGCTGTCCACGGCATCACCCCAGACCTTGGAGTAATAAGAGACCTGGCGATTGGCCGCCAGTGGATCGGCTCCCCAGAGCAGGATATAGCGGGCTCTTTTGACATCGTACTGGCGATAGCCCCAATATCCCTCGGTGTAGAAAGGGCCGAATTTTTCAGCCTCGGCGCATATGGCGCTGTGGGAGATATTATTGGGCGAGCCGATAATTTTGGTCATGCGGTCGTATAAAACATCCCTCATATAAGAGTATCGTCCGCGCATGAGCATGTATTTGTGAGTCTCGTTATTGTTACGCAACTCCATGATCTTATCCGCGATGGTGCCCAGCGCTTCATCCCAGGATATGGGCACAAAGCCCGGATCCTGATCCCGGCCTTTTTGGGGATTGGTTCTTTTCATGGGGGTCTTGATGCGGTCCGGATCGTAAACCTGTTGCAAGGCCAGGTGAGAACGCGGGCAACCGGCATCGCCATTGACCTTGGAGTTGGGATTGCCGCGAACCTTTACGGCTCGGCCATTTACGACGTAGATCTGTTTGGAGCACCATGACGTACACCCCTGACAAGTGGCCGGCAACCAGGTGCCTTGGTCGGTGCCGGCACCATTGGCCTTTGCCAAGGCGTTCAGCTCCAGTGGCAATCCCGGTCCGGCGGTTACGGCTGCTCCCGCCGCCGCCGATGCTTTGATAAAGCCCCGTCGGGACATTTTCAGATCGGCTAGAAATTCGGCCATGATTGATGTTCTTTTTTCCATTTTTCCTCCATCGTGATGAATTAGTATGCCCAGACCAAATTGAGATGATATCTCGACCTTTTTGCATGTGCTGATTTTTTTGCACCTATGGCGGCTTGCGGGGTTTATCGGTCTTGCTACCAATACAGCGCAACCAATAGGCCAATTCGTCCGGATCAACGGGTTTGTTCAGGCAAGCGTAAATGTGGTAGCAGATAGCATCTTTGAGTTCGGGGTGGAACTTATCGCGGGACATACAAAAGAAGTAGGTCGCGGGGTGCTTCAACGTCAGTTTGCGGATGCCGCGATTGTCGACCGGTACGGTGTCGATGTCGATGAAAGCGGCCAGGCTATCCCCCTTTTCGAGTCTCGACGCGAGTTTTTCAATGGAGGGCAAATTTTCGTATGCATAATGCTGCTCGGTAAACATGTTACCAATTTGATCGACCTCCTTAGAATTTTTGCTGACGATCAGAAGCATTCATCATCCTTCATATCCATCTCACCCGGCTTTTATTAGCAGCGTAAATGCTCAGGTGCTCAATGGGGCGCAAACCCCGTCTTTTATAAGGAGAGCAAAGCCCATGCCGTGGGGATAAATTAACCGGTGGAGGAAGGCGTATCCCTTGGGGGTTAATGTAATAGTCTGAAAACATAGCTAAAAGAAAGGCTTGTTGAAGTTGTTGGCGAACGAGGAAGTCAAAACCAATGGTGGGGCATCCAGATTGACCAATGGAGTGCGTCCGATAACCGGACGCTCCAATGGGAAGTATTAATATTTTAGAGTAATTCAAGATTGTTGGGGGCGTCCTGACTTCGGACGTGGCAATGTCCGACGCGCCTGGATCGGACAGGTAAGATGATGCCCTCAACTTTCGTCGACCAGTTGACGACGATTTGTGCGGATGGCTTGCCCGCACTCGACCATTTTATGGTGATTTTTACGAAAGTCGAAAGTTGGGATATTCAGTGTAAGGTGGGTTTTGAAATCTGATACTTTTTGATTTTTTCATAGAGTGTACTGCGACTGATACCCAGTTTGTACGCTGCGGCCGTTTTGTTCCAACTGCACTCTTCCAAAGCATCCCTGATGAGTTCAACCTCATTGGCTGCTATGGAATGCTTGGCCGGCGATTTTTTGGCTGACGTGTCCACGATCGTTTTCGGTAAATCGGAGACGGTGATGTTTTTTTCTTTGGACAATACCACGGCGTGCTCAATGGTATTCTCAAGTTCGCGTACATTGCCGGGCCAGAGATAATCCAGCAACATTCGCATGGCTTCCGAGCTGAAATCGGAGACCTGTTTGCCCTGTTGTGCCGCAAAGCGTTTCAAAAAATGTTGCGCCAGCAGGGGGATGTCGTTGATGCGTTTGCTCAGCGGCGGCAGGTTTACCGGTATGACGTTCAGCCGGTAATACAGATCTTCCCTGAAATTGCCGTTTTGCACCTCTTGCATGAGATCGCGATTGGTGGCCGCTAAAATGCGTATGTTGACCTGGATGGTTTGCTCACTCCCCAGTCGTTCGAAACTATGGCTTTGAAGAATGCGCAACAGTTTAAGTTGCGCCTCGCTTGAAATTTCGCCAATTTCATCCAGGAAGATCGTTCCGCCGTCTCCCTGTTCGAATCTTCCGATTTTGCGCCGTAATGCGCCGGTAAAGGCGCCTTTTTCATGGCCGAACAGTTCGCTTTCCAACAGGGTTGTCGGATAGGCTGAACAGTTGACCACCACCATTGGCTTGTCTGCACGGGAGCTCTGGTCATGAATGGCGCGTGCCACCAATTCCTTTCCCGTACCGCTTTCGCCTTGGATCAAGACCGTCGCATCGGTGGGCGCCACATCATCGATCAATTTGTACACCATATGCATACGGGGATCTTTGCCGACCAATCCGCTATACTGGGCGTTTGGCTCAATTTTTTCTCTCAGGGTTCGGATCTCCTCTTCCTGTCGCACGGCTCGCTGAATAGCACCGGCTGCCTGATTTAGAATCACAACGATGACGTCAAGTTCTTTTTTGACGCACTGGCATTGACCCGGACATCCGATAATCAGTGCGCCCATCAGTTGCCTGTGGCGCTTAAAGGGAAATACCGCCAAGCGCTCCAGGGATTGCCCTTTGGATCGGATCGGCAATTCGCCCAAGGCATCCCTTTTGAGAAAGGCCTGACTATCGAGGTTATTTAAGAGCGCCTCAGTTTCGATCGTCAACTGCCCGGATAGGGCCTGCACCGAATGATCCTTGAACAGATATAACCTATCATGGTCAGCGCCGAAGGCGAGAAGGCTGATATTCCGGCACTCCACAATGCTTTTAAATTTTTTTAGCAGGTAGGTACATACGCTGTTGAAATCCGGCAGCGCCGCAATCTGCTGAGAGATTTCGAAGGAGGTGTGCAATTGTCGATGGGCCCGGTCGAGGGCCTGATTTTTGCTCTCCAACTGTTGGTTGGATTCTTTCAAGCGCTGCATATAATCTTTAAGCCGGGCCAGCATGTGATTGAAGGATGATTCTAATTTGGTTACTTCATCACGGCCCTTAACATCCATCTCGATATCCAAATTACCTTCTGCAATTTTTTCGGCAGCATCCTTTAGCTGGATGAAAGGGCGCAGCAACTGGTGAATCAGAATGTGGCATGCAACTAGCGCAATCAGCAGAACGCCTATGGTGACGGCGCTCATTTGAAGCCAAAGCCTAGAGACTTGCTGCCGGTAGGGTTTTTCAGACATCCCTAACCTTAATATTCCTGCCTTGCCTTCAAATATCGGCCAGGCGATATCAATAAAGCGCTCCTGTTGCTCGGATATGATTTTTTTCAGATGGCCGCTATTGCTGTTGATTAGGGAGTTGGCATTGATCAGGTGAGCTGGTACGCCCTGCTTGAAGGAGTGGGTCAGTATGCGTCCGTTGCGGCTCACAAAAAGATAGGCAATGGCGGAATTGGTGGCCATTTGATCATCCAGGATTTTCTGCAGGGCTACCAGGTCGTTGATCAATATTTTATCGGCCGCATCCAGAGCAAGTTTATGGGCGATATTTACTGCTTGGGCGCCGGCTCTGTCTAACAGGCTTGTGCTGAAACGATGGGTAGCCACCTGTGAAATGATCAAGCCGGTGGAGATGACCAATACCGCCACAGCGAAAAGTAATGAATTTTTAAGGCTGGCTTGGCGCATTCATACCTCCTGCCATGGCAACCTGGGAATATAAATTAAGAACCGGTTGGTACCATTGTTCCTCCACCGGCACGAACCGGTCGATCATGAGTTCATCCAGTATCTTTTTACCTTCCGGATTGTGGTGCATGGAAAAAACCACCTCTTTGATTTTTGCTTTCAGCTCCCGGGAAAGGAAGGATGATGCGACTAACGGAGGGCTTCCAAAGGGTTGTGATTTCTTGATGACACGTGTCCGGGCCGTGTAAAATGGGTTTTGCCGATGATAGAATTCCCAAATGTGCCCATCCACGGCCGCGCCATCGACCAACCCTTTTGCCACGGCAAGGATCGAGTTGTCGTGACTGTAGGTATAGGTGATATTTCTAAAAAATGAGGGGGATGCGTTCATCTGAAGGAGCCAATAACTGGGCACCAGTGCCCCGGTATTGGATTCGGGATCAGTGTAAGCGAACACCGCCCCTTTTAAGTCGGCCAAATATTGGTAAGGACTGTCGTTATGCACGATCAGGTAGGAATAGTAATATGGTTCGCCTCGGATTATCGGTGTGGCCAGACCTTCGAATCCGTAGCTGGTTTTGCCGGCTGCATACGGTCCGGTACAGACAAAGGCAAGATCGATTTGACGTTTGGGGAAAAGCGCGTTGATTTCACCGTATGTTTTTCGTTGCACCAGTTGGATGTCGTATCCTGTTTGGGATCCAATATGATCGAGCAATGCCTGGTAGTAGCTGAAGGTCTCTCTCGGTGAGATCATCGCTGCGATAGCGACCCGTAGCGTCTTTGATGTCGAAGGGCTCTTCTCGGGCTGCTCAATCTGGATTTTTTCCGAGAAATCGACGCGATGATAGTCAGTGTCCAGGCTGCAGCCAAATAACCATAGGGGCATCAGCATCATAAAGATGAGCTGTTGCCCCAACCGGATTTGGTGCGTGGCGGTTGAACCTGCCATGATGGTACACTTTGGAGATACGTGTTAAATTAAAACATACTTAATTGATATGATATCAATATGGGGGGGCTTATTGCAAGACCTATATCGCATATAGATGGATCTTTAAGGGTTATGACCGAACTGAATATGCCGATATTCGATTTTACCGTCGAATTGTTATATTGTATGAACAATAAGCATTATTGCGTACAAGTTGATCTAATAGGAGAGGGGATACACCCATGACGATGACACAACGCTTACTGTTGGCGGCGGCAATAGTGCTGGTTGACCTTGTGGCTTTCTTTTTGCCTTTTACAGCCCTTTTATTGGCCTATGTGATTATTTTCAATCCGCCCTGGTTCAGAGATTTTATCAACAACCTTGAAGGGCCGGCCTGATGCGCTCATTCAAAATGAACTGCCGTTTTAAAGCCCGCCTTCCGGACAGGGCTGCTTACTGATTTCCGAACCCGTTATGTCCGCCGCAATCGGGGCACTGCCAAGTGATGCCGTTGCAGCTCATGCCCCACACATTTTCATTCATGCATATCTGGCAGATGCTAAACCCGCAACGGCATTGCCAACAAAAGGTGAACGCCTGCCGGCAGCAATGGCATTGCTGTACTGTTTTGCGACGTCTTCGCCTTTTGCGACGTTGACCCGGAGTGCTGTTCATTGCGTGTGAATTCCAGCTTAGAGTATATCCTATAAGGTCGGGCCGGCGGCGGTGCAAATGCCCTTGTCAGCGCTTTCACATGCCCCCGGGGTATCTTGTTGTTTCGTCTCATCCATGGTAACAATGGGCCTTCGGCCGCTTTTGCGATACCATAGAGCGGACAGACCTTAATTCAGTGGGATGTCGCTGTCAAGCGGGCCGGGGAACAGAGTTTAACGCCATTTTCGGGTCTTCTTTGGAAGCGGCTGATAACCGTTCCGATGATCCGAACGATCATAGTCCTACCCGCGAGGATATGCACTTTTTGTATCATACGAAAGAGCGTCGGCTTCGGACCGCTGCACCCCGTCAGGGCCCTATTTGTTAAACCAAACCCTTATACCCAGGAATCTTTTATACTATGACAACCGCTACCGACACCCAAGGCGCAACCGGCGATACTCACGAACTCTACCTTATTGACGGCAGCGCCTATATATACCGGGCTTTCCATGCGGTGCGCTCGTTGACCAATTCCAAGGGCATGCCCACCAACGCCGTCTTTGGTTTCACCCGCATGCTGATCAAGCTGATGCAGGAGCGCTCGCCCCGTTATGTGGTGATGTTCTTTGATGCCAAAGGGCCCACCTTTAGACATGAGATGTTCGCGCAATACAAGGCCAATCGTCCGCCCATGCCGGATGAGTTGGTCTCTCAACTGCCGTATATCAAGAAGGTCACCGCCGGATTTAATATTCCGGTCATCGAAATGTCCGGCTATGAGGCCGATGATCTGATCGGGACCTATGCCCGCATGGCTGAGGTTGCCGGTTTTGATGTGACCATGGTCACCGGAGACAAGGATTTTGTGCAGTTGGTGACCGATAAGGCCACCATCTGGGATCCCATGAAAGATAAGGTCATCGACAGTGCGGCTGTCTTATCTGAGTTTAACCTAAAACCTTCCCAAATTATCGATATGATGGGGTTTTCGGGTGACAGCGCCGACAACGTGCCGGGGGTTCCGGGTATCGGGCCCAAGACAGCCCTTAAACTGGTCCAGACATACGGCAGTATGGATGCCCTGTACGAACAGATTGACGCTCTCACCAGCAAAAAACAGCGGGAGAAACTGCTGGCCCACAAGGATCAGGCCTTTTTGAGCCGCAAGCTGGTGACCATCGATACCCGGGCGCCGGTTGAGTTCAGTCCCAAAGCCTTTGAGGTTGTACCTCCGGATGCAGAGATGCTGGGGGCCCTCTTTCAAGAGTTGGAGTTTCGTCAACTGCAGCAGGAGTTTCAGAAAACCGAAGCCCCGCCGCCCACTGACTATCAGATGGTGCTCACCGAAGCGGAGCTGACTGCGCTGATTCAGCGGTTGGAAAAGAGTACCCGTTTCGCCATCGATACCGAGACCACCTCCAAAAATCCAATGGAGGCCGTGATGGTCGGCATCTCCTTGTCTTTGCAGCCCCATGAGGCCTTTTACATCCCCTGTGGACACCGCTATATGGGGGTGCCGGAGCAGCTCAAATTAGCATATGTCCTGGATCAATTGGGACCGATTCTGGAAGATGAGAAGATTGAAAAAATCGGACAGAATATCAAATACGACTGGACAGTGTTTCGGCGGCATGGGGCGGACCTGCGCGGCGTGGCGTTTGACACCATGTTGGCATCCTACCTGCTGAATCCTTCCAAACGGGCCCACAATCTGGATCAGATCGCCCTTGATTTTCTGGGGCATAAAAACATCACTTACAGCGATGTGGCCGGCAAGGGGAAAAAGGCGGTCACCTTTGATCAGGTCACCCTTGATCAGGCGGTGCCCTACGCCTGTGAAGATGCCGATATTACCTTGCGGGCCTACGAAGTACTGCTGCCCCAACTGGAAGCATTGGAATTGACAGGGCTGATGAAAACGGTGGAGATGCCTCTGGTTGAAGTGTTGATGGAGATGGAGATGGCCGGCATCTGTCTGAACCTGGACAAACTGCACGATCTCTCCAAATCTTTTGAAGGTCAGCTACAGAGGCTAAAGGAAGATATCTACGCTCTGGCAGGTGAAGTGTTTAATATTCAATCTTCCCAACAGTTGGGGCGTATTCTGTTTGAAAAACTGCAACTGCCCGTCATCAAAAAAACCAAGAAGAAAACCGGTTTCTCCACCGACGTGGAGGTGTTGACCAAATTGGCCGACGAACATGAACTGCCGGCCTTTATTCTGCGGCACCGCTCCCTGGCCAAATTGAAGTCCACCTATGTCGATGCCCTGCTGGATCAGGTGGACAGCGAGACCGGCCGTATCCACACCTCTTTTAACCAGACCGTGGCGGCCACCGGAAGGCTGAGCAGTTCTGATCCCAACTTGCAGAACATTCCCATTCGAACCCGGGAGGGACGTGAGATTCGCACCGCTTTTGTGGCGCGGCCAGGCTGGACCTTGCTGTCGGCCGATTACTCCCAAATTGAACTGCGCATTCTGGCCCATTATGCCAAAGACACTATTTTGATCGAGTCTTTCCTACGGGATGAAGATATTCACCGGCGAACGGCCAGTGAAGTGTTCCAGGTCTCGCCGGAGAGCGTTTCCGACGAATTGCGACGCCAGGCCAAAGCCATCAATTTCGGCATCATGTATGGAATGAGCGCCTTTGGATTGTCACGGGAGTTGGGCATCAGCCCCAAGATGGCCCAGGCCTATATCGATTCCTATTTTGAACGGTATAAAGGTGTGAAACAGTATATGGATCGAGCCGTTGAACAGGCCCGGGAAACCCAACGAACAGATACTTTACTGGGGCGCTTGCGCTTGTTGCCGGATATCGCCAGCCGCAACGCCAACGTGCGTCAATTTGCCGAGCGCACGGCCATCAATACCCCCATTCAAGGAACGGCCGCCGATTTGATCAAAGTGGCCATGATTGAAATGGCCAAAACCCTGCGCAGAGAGGGTTTGCGAACCAAGATGCTGCTGTCGGTGCATGATGAAATCGTCTTTGAAGTGCCCCAACAGGAGTTGGAGACCATCAAGGTTTTGGCGCCGGAGGTGATGGAGGGCGTTTGGAACCTGCGGGTGCCGTTGAAGGTGAATACCGCCTGGGGGCGTAACTGGTCCGAAGCGCATTAACCTCTGTCGTTGCATGGGGTAAACCCCAAGAAAAAATTGGCATTTAACATTTTCGCCATTATTATTGCCATAGAGATGCGATGCGGTAAAAAAATAAAAAGACAAGCCCGGAGGAAAGCTAAATGAAAATACGTTTCTTGATCACGATGCTCGTGGTTGTGGCGCTGCTGGTGGGGTGCTCTTTGCCCCAGATCAATCTCTTTCCCCAGGCCGGACCGCTGAAGGAGATGGTCTTGGAGGGTACGGGCGAAGAGAAGGTGTTGGTTCTGTCCATCAACGGTTCCATTTCAGATCAACCCAAAGAGAAGTTGCTGCGGAGCCGTCCCAGCATGGTGCAGGAGTTTGTTTCTCACTTGAAGTTGGCTGAAAAAGACCCTAAGATCAAAGCCGTGCTGCTGAAGGTTAACTCTCCGGGCGGACCCGTAACGGCCAGCGACATCCTCTACCATGAGATCAGCTCTTTCAAAGAGCGCACCGGCGTAAAGCTCGTCGTCTCCATGATGAATGTGGCGGCTTCCGGTGGCTATTATCTATCGTTGCCCGCAGATTGGATCATGGCCCATCCCACCACCGTGACCGGATCTGTGGGGGTGATCTTCATGCGGCCGGGGATCAGCGGTTTTATGGAGAAGTACGGATTCGCCATGAACGTGAGCAAATCCGGAGAGAGCAAGGATATGGGGTCACCGTTCAAGGCCTCCACTGGAGCGGATGAGGCGATCTTCCAGGAACTCACCGACCAGATGGCGGAGCGGTTTCACAGCCTGGTTCAAAAACATCGCAAACTCACCCCCGAGCAGATGCAGCAAATTGCATCGGCCAGGATCTATCTGGCACCCGAAGCCAAAGAGATCGGATTGGTGGATGAGATCGGCTATCTGAAGGATGCCATTGCCAAGACCAAGTCCATGGCAGGACTGGGCGCCGACGCTAAAGTCATCACCTTCCGGCGATATGAATCCAAAGATGATAACATTTACAATCCCGCCATGCAGAGCGGCGGTGGCGGGCCAAATACCGTTATTCCAAACCTTACCCAATGGGCGGGCATGCCCGAAGCCGGTTTCTACTATATGTGGCCGTCGGCCATTGGTAGGCCATAGACGTGGCTTAAATATCAGCAGTGTAAAAGGTGGATTATGCAAAGCCAGGAATATATCGAATTGGAGCAACGTCTCGGCGCCCATAACTACAAACCCTTGGATGTGGTCCTGGCTCGCGGTGAAGGGGTGTGGGTCTGGGATGTGGAAGGAAAATCCTATATGGATTGCCTCTCGGCCTATTCAGCCGTCAATCAGGGACACTGCCACCCTAAAATCGGGCAGGCCCTGGTCGAACAGGCCAAGCGATTGACCCTTACGTCGCGCGCATTTCGTAACGACCAGTTGGCCCCGTTTTATAGTGAAATATGCCAGTTGACCCGCTCCCATAAGGTGCTGCCCATGAACAGCGGGGCCGAAGCCGTGGAAACCGCTATCAAGACCGTCCGCAAATGGGGTTACTCGGTCAAAGGGGTTCCCGAGGATCAAGCGGAGATCATCGTTTGCCACAACAACTTTCACGGCCGCACCATCTCCATTGTCAGTTTCAGCACTGACAACGGTGCCCGCAGAGGCTTCGGTCCCTTTACCCCAGGATTCAAGGTGATCCCTTTCGGCGATGCCAACGCCCTGGAAGCCGCCATCACACCCCACACGGTTGGGTTCATGGTTGAGCCCATTCAGGGCGAAGCCGGTGTGATCATACCGCCGGACGGCTATTTAAGGCAGGTTAGAGAGCTCTGCACCCAACACAATGTGGTCCTTATCCTGGATGAAATCCAAACCGGCCTGGGCCGCACCGGTAAACTGCTGGCCGAAGAGCATGAAGGCATCGAGGCGGATCTGACCCTGGTCGGCAAAGCGCTCTCCGGCGGGTACTATCCCATCTCGGCTGTTCTCTCCAACTCCGAGGTCATGGACGTGCTCCAGCCGGGTGAACATGGCAGCACTTTTGGCGGTAATCCCCTGGCGTGCGCCGTGGCGCGCATGGCATTGAAAGTCCTGATCGAGGAGCGCATGGTGGAAAATGCGGCTGAGACAGGGGCCTATTTCAAGCAGGGACTCGAGGGGATCAAAAGTAAAAAAATCAAGACCGTGCGCGGTAGAGGCCTGATGCTCGGCGTTGGGTTTCATCCCGAAGTGGGCGGCGCCAGACAGTTCTGCGAGAAACTCAAGGAGAAGGGCCTGCTGTGCAAGGAGACCCATGACCATATTATTCGATTCGCGCCGCCGCTGGTCATCACCCGTGAGCAGGTCGACTGGGCGTTGGAAAGGATCGATGCCGTAATGGCGGATTAGGAACCTTGTGCTAAAAACACAAACCCTCTCTGCAAGGAAAGACAAGACCATGTCAAACAGCCTATATGCCTTGTCGGCACCGGAAAACGAACCCATCTTGGACTATGCACCCGGTTCGCCTGAAAGAGAACGCCTGGAGGCTGAACTGCGGCGCCAGGCGCATGATACATTGGATATTCCCGTGATCATTGCCGGCGAGGAGATTCGCACCGGTGATATCACCGAGGTAATGATGCCCCACAGGCGGGAGCATGTACTGGCCTCCTACCACAAGGCGGGCGAAAAGGAGATCCGACTGGCCATTCAGGCGGCACTGGATGCCAAGAGCGACTGGGAGGCGCTGCCGTGGATGGACCGCGCTGCAATTGCGCTCAAGGCGGCCCAGTTGATCACTGTGAAATACCGCTACATTCTTAATGCCGCCACCATGTTGGGGCAATCCAAAAACGCTTTTCAGGCCGAGATCGATTCAGCTTGCGAGCTGGCGGATTTCCTGCGGTTTAACGCTTTTTATATGTCTGAGATATACCAAAACCAACCCGTCTCCACCCCAGATATCATCAACCGTTTGGAATACCGCGCCCTGGAAGGTTATGTTCTGGCAGTGACCCCGTTCAATTTTACGGCCATTGCCGGCAACCTGTGCAGCGCGCCGGCATTGATGGGCAATACTGTGGTATGGAAACCCGCCTCAACAGCGGTATATTCCGGCTACCACTTAATGCAGCTGTTCAAAGAGGCCGGGTTCCCCGATGGTGTCATCAATTTTGTTCCCTGCAGCGGTGCCGATATGGGACAGCTGGCGTTGCAGGATCCGAACTTGGCCGGAGTCCATTTTACCGGATCGACAGCCGTGTTCCAGGGAATGTGGCGCGACATCGGCGCCAACATCGAAACCTATCGCTCTTATCCTCGCATTGTCGGCGAGACCGGCGGCAAGGACTTTGTCGTTGCGCATGCCTCCGCAGATCTGGATGCCCTTTGCACCGGGTTGATCCGCGGTGCGTTCGAATATCAGGGGCAAAAGTGCTCCGCAGCATCGAGGGCCTACGTTCCGGCATCACTGTGGCCGAGGCTGAAAGAGAAAATGGGAACTGCGCTGGAAGATGTTACCATGGGCGATCCACGTAATTTCGGAAATCTGATCAATGCCGTGATCGATCAAACCTCATACGATCGCATTATGGGGTATATCGAAAGGGCCGCAACATCGGAAAAAGCGGACGTTATCTTTGGCGGAACAGGAGATGACAGTGACGGATATTTCATTTCACCCACGGTCATTCAGGTCAGCGATCCCCATTTTGTGACCATGGTTGAAGAGATTTTCGGGCCGGTGCTGTCGATCTATGTTTACGAGGATGCAGCCTTTGTCGAAATTCTCGAATTGTGCGACCAAACATCCCCCTATGCCCTGACCGGTGCCGTGTTTGCCCAAGACCGACAGGTTGTGGCCTATGCTGAAAACCGACTGCGCCATGCCGCGGGAAATTTTTACATCAACGATAAACCCACCGGAGCGGTGGTCGGCCAACAACCTTTCGGCGGTGCCAGAGCATCCGGCACCAATGATAAAGCCGGATCGATCTTTAACCTGCTGCGCTGGACCAGCGTGCGAACCCTAAAAGAGAACCTGGTGCCACCGACCCACTATCGCTACCCGTTTATGCAATGACATATCAGACGTGAATACCTCGGCGAATATTCCAAGCGGGGAGGCGGGCACCACCATTTGCCCGACGGAGGATGAATTCGGAGAGATCTCCGCTTTGCAACCATAGGGTAGAATTGGGATTGTCCCTGCAGGACCCCGGGAAAGTGAGCCTGCCGGGGTCCTGCATATCTTAAAAATTACATACGCATTTATTTGACCTATTTGTAGATACCCGCCCCTACGAAGTACTGGGTTCCCGGTACCCGGTAAATAAAACTGCTCTTTGAGGCCGGTTTCTCCTGGCCAGGTTTGGGCCACATATAATCCACCCAGCCTTTCCCCCTGCTGTTGGCCAGTTCAACGAACTCAAGGAAGAGCGGTTTGCCCGCGGTGTCCTTCACATTGAGTAGGTTCTCCTTTTCGGTCAATTCCGGTTTGATGGGGTGGGCCAGCATCTTGGCGTCCATATCCATCAGAAAGACATAGGTGTCTTTCCATACGAAAGGCCCCTTTTTGTCGCCAATGGCCAGTTTGGCTGCGTCGATACCCTTGTCTTCAATCATTTTGGCGGCCTCCATGCACTTGGTAATCACCTCATCGCGTGTTGCGCCTTCTGCCGCCCAGCCTTGGACGGTGAAGCCAAACATCACCCCGGCAACAATCATTAGATAAACGATTTTTTTCATGTCATACCTCCTTCTCCTTAGGTGTTAAAATCAATTCGGTAGTCCCCGGCCAGACCCATGGCAGCCTTGGCCCGCCCCCTTCAATTGACGCAATTGATGATCTACCGGGGCAAGCCCGCAGCAGAGCGCGTGGGTATCAACCACATATGACCGCAAAAATGTCAGAGGGTATTTTGTCGCGTGTCGTAGGAACTACCGGGCGGTGAGAGATGACGTGAGACCCGTACCGTACCTTTGGAGCAGGATGCGTATCCATTCGGCCGTAACATACCTGCTGCGGTACAAGCAAGTGATGTGCCGATGGTATAATTATCTAAAATAATAGTATTAATAAGTTTTACAGAGAAATGAGACCTTTGCCGGTTACGATTTTTGCAGTATGTAAGGACGAAATCGGCGCACCATCAGAGCAGGTTGAATTGATGGGACTGCCGCTTTTTTTCCACCTCAACTGAGTCATAGTAACGGCTCTGCTTGTCGATCCACCAAGTGTTGGTGACCTTCTGCCCATGGTGGTAACCGCGTGTGTAACCATTGTAGTTTCCCAAGACCATCCCCATAGCGGCCATGAGGATCATCAGGACCAGTATGATGAGACCCCTGCCTATTTTCTTAAGTTTCATATTTCGTCGCCTGAATGGGATACTGACATTTATGGTATTCGGCACAATGACCGCAAACTTTACCCTATGGCTGTAAAATTGTGGACCCACCGTATTGATTGATAGCGGGCCCGATGGCGAGGGTTTACAGGATCAGTCAATCCGAGGAAAGGGTGGGGGCATTTTTTACTTTTTCCCCACCAGGATTTGCCGTGGTGCTTTAAATACTTGAAAAACATTGGTTACTTCGATATCGTAAACCCTTTTTCATAGTATTTCCTGATATTCAAATGGAAAAATCAATAAAATATATATAAAACAATAACTTATAATAACTATAGGGGGGCGCTTGGAAAATTATCTCGTTAAAGATCTAATGGTGCCGCTCTCCGAGTATGCGACAGTGGCGGAAGGATCCACGCTGTTTGAGGCGGTGATGGCTTTGGAAAGAGCCCAGGAAGAATTTGATCACACCAAGTACCGGCACCGCGGGATCCTGATATTGAACAAAAAGGAGAGGGTTGTCGGTAAAATCAATCAAGTTGATGTGCTCCGTTCTCTGGAACCCCAGGATGAAGATCTGAGCGAACTAAGAAAGATCAGTCAATTCAACTTCAGCGATAGATTTATCCGCAATCTGTATAAGCAGCGGCGGTTGCAGGGAGCACCGCTCATGGACCTGTGTATGAAAGCAAGCAGGATTAAAGTGGAAGAGTGCATGCAGACCTTTGTGGAGGGAGAATATGTCGACCAGGAGGCCACCTTGGATGTGGCCATTCAGCATATGGTCTTGGGGAATCTTCTCTCTATGATGGTGACACATCATAAAGAGATCGTGGGTATCCTGCGTCTTTCCGATGTATTTGCCGCTGTTTTCCACACCATGAAAGAGTGTGAAATCTCACTGTAATTAAGGGGTTGCCATGAAAGCATTAGAAAAAAATTTTTCCAGAATTATTCAAAAAACCAATATTAACTTGCGTGAACTCAAATTCGATGTGACCCCCCATATTCAAAACCTGATTCCCCTGAATCAGATGAGTAAATTCTACGCCTTTTACGGCGTTACCCCGCACCATCCCCTTAATTTTACATTCCGGCATTCCAGCTTGGCCGGCAGCTATTTTTTGGGGAAATGCAGGACCACCAATTCCATGCTCTACAAAAGCGACATTCGCGGCGATGAGTTGAAAAAGAAAGGTGACGTGTTCAACTATCAAGGGATGGAGATTCCGGTTACCCAGAATGAAGGCATTGACATCCGCGACAGTTTCCTGATCAAAACCCTGGTCCATAATTATTCCCACGATCCTGAGACGCTGGAGAAATTTTTCATTACCAATACCGTATCCACCCATTATGCCAATATTCACGGATCACCCATGGACGGCAGTTTTCTGGGCCCTTTCTCCACGGTGGATCTGACCACCACCAATGATTGTGTTTTCGGGACCTACTCCTATGTCCAAGCCGGTGAGATCAACCATCTCAATATAGATCCGGGCACCGTGTGGGTGCGCAGCCCGGGTGTTTTTAATTTTCTCTACCGCTATCCCCTGGAAAAATTAAACCACTATATCCATTTTTCAGCGGGCAAATCCCCCCAAGGCTTGTTTATCGATTTTGTGGAAGACCGCAAAGAGGCGTTTCAGCGGGTGTTTGACGTTGTCAATCTCAAACTCACCGTAGCCGTGCCCAAGACGGCTTCGGTTGACCGTTTTGCCGTGATCAAACCCAAGTCCCACATCAGTGAGAACGTGCTGGTGGCCCAGCGCGCCTTTTTGCAAAATGCCTGGCTGGGCAAAGGGGCCAACGCCCAGGAAAATTGCTATATCATCAATTCACGGCTGGAAGGGTTCGATGTGACGGCCCACGGTGCCAAAATCATTGAGGCGGATCTGGGACAAAATGTATTCGTCGGTTTTAACAGTTTCCTGCGCGGACGCCCCGATGTGAAGTTGTCCATTGGCAAAGAGTGCATCATCATGCCCCATACCATCATTGATATTAAAAAGCCCCTGGCCATCCCCGAAGGACACCTGGTATGGGGGCTGGTCACCAACCAGGAGGAGCTTGAAGCCAACAGCATCTCTCTGTCAGCGATGTCGAAGATCGGGGACGCTCTGGTTAAAGGCAACATGTACTTCGAAGGCAGCGGTGCACGTTTTGTCTCTGCTTTTCGCGATCGTATCCACCATATCCTTGAGGCCAACGGTGCCTTCTATAATGGCGCGAACAACAAGGGCCATGCCCAGCGGAACCAGAACATCTCTTTTAACACCATCCAGCCCTATCCGGACGGGGAGTTGGCGGGACTATATCCCACCATTTCCATTTTGCCGTAACATCGCCAATGCGGAGAAGCCTTCACCACATACTCGATTCTCATCCCCACTTGCCCTTCTTGATGCCAATGAGAAGGGCTTTGGCCTGTGCTCCTCGATCATCATCCGCCCGATAGCTCCACCCGCTGGCCCCGATAGCTCCACCCGCTGGCATAGATGGATTCATGTCTCGACGGTTGAATTGTAAAACTTTTGTAACATCAAATGTCTATCTTGTTATCCGATCCCTTGCTTTCTATGATGTGTTGCGCCGGATGCCATCCAAAGACCCGCTCATGGCACCCCGCAGGATATTATGCGTTTATCAACCCAGCGGGCCATTCGTTCACACCACCTCCGGCTGTTCCCGTGCGGTCTCAGCCCAAGGCGGAATGTCCGAATGATGCATGGACACCTGATATGCGTCCAGGAGTAAATGAAGTATGCAATTACCAGAACTAGTCATCGGAGACCTAACTATTCCGGTTCCCATCATCCAGGGTGGTATGGGGGTGGGCATCTCCATGTCGGGACTATCATCGGCCGTAGCCAATCAAGGCGGTGTGGGGGTCATTGCGGCCGCCATGCCTGGCATTCATGAACCCGATATTGGGACCAATGCGGCTGGGGCCAACATCCGGGTCTTGACACGCGAGATCAGAAAAGCCCGGCAAATGACCCGGGGGGTCCTCGGTGTTAACATCATGGTGGCGTTGACCCATTACCCTGAAATGGTGCGCACGGCCATTGCCGAAGGCATTGACATCATCTTTTCCGGCGCGGGTCTGCCCATGGATCTGCCGGGTTTTCTCACCCCTGGAAGCCGGACCAAGCTGGTGCCCATCGTCTCCTCGGCCAGGGCGGCTAAGATCATCTGCAAGAAATGGCTGGCGCGGTTTGACTATCTGCCGGACGCCTTTGTGGTGGAAGGCCCCAAAGCCGGAGGGCACATCGGATTTAAGCACGAACAGATCGACGATCCCGATTTTTCCATCGGAAATTTGGTGACCGAGGTCATCGACATACTCAAACCCGTGGAGGCCGAACACCATCGAAAGATTCCGGTCATTGCCGCCGGCGGTATCTATACCGGTGAAGATATCTATGGGTTCCTCAAACACGGCGCTGCCGGCGTGCAGATGGGCACCCGTTTTGTGGCCACCCATGAGTGTGACGCAGATGATGCCTTCAAACAAACCTACATCGACGCCCAAAAAGACGATATGGTGATCATCAAAAGTCCGGTGGGGATGCCGGGCAGGGCGGTGGGTAACGCCTTTATCGATGCCGCCAACCAGGGGCGCAAAACACCCTTCAAGTGCCCGTACCAATGCCTTAAGACCTGCAATCCCGAAAAAAGCCCTTACTGCATCGCCATGGTATTGGGCAATGCACGCAAAGGCAGGCTGAAACACGGATTTGCATTCGCCGGTGAAAACGCCTACCGGGTTGAAAAGATCATCTCTGTCAAAGCGTTGATGGATGAGTTGATCTCGGAGTATCATCTGGCCGATATGACATCCAAATCCAAAGAAGCGGCCTAGGGGGACCCTTGCCGCGATAATAGATGTCAGTGGCATCGGCAAAAATATCGACGTACGTTAACAGCCAACAAATAGCGCCACCGAACGCCAAGGGCCATGCGGCCCTTGGCGTTCGGTGAGCATGACATTCTAAGCAACAGAAACGATCAGTTTTTCCTGGTCCTTTTCCACCGGGTAGCGGGTTCCAGGACGGGGTGCCGGACCGAATATATTCTTTCCGTCGGAATCGTAGGTCGACTTGTTGATGCTGCAGCACTGGACGGTGCTGGTCCCTGGAACCGGATCCAAACGGCGATGACCAAAATGGGTACACCGATTTTGAAATGCACGGTATTCCCCATCCTCTCCGTAAACAACCAGTACCCGTACCGGGAGATTGTTTCCCTCAAACCGTGCGGCCCCACCGGATGCCTTGAGTTCGGAAGCTTTTGACAGATCGATGGTCAGTTTCCCGTCCGCGTAATGCCAGCAGCTGTCAATCTTAGGTTTGGCGGTTGCCGATATGCCCAGTATGCGTTGGAAGATATTCCTTTTTAAAATTTTGATATCCATTTGATGCCCCCCGGTATGCCATATGGATGGTCGCGTGAATTCCGAACGTTTAAGTTATTGCCGCGTATATAGCACGCGGTTTTATTAAAAACAATCACCCTCAATGATGGCCAAGTTGTTGCCAACTTAGCTACAGATCGCATATCGGGGTTAATTGTCCTTGTCATCGGGTGGAGCGGCAGCCGCCTTTACAAAAAGATCCGTGACGGTGTCTACTTCATGCATTTTGTCAAAGGGTTTATTTTTGAATATCAGCCATCGTAAAGACATGTGAGTAAACGTTCCAAAAAACATATTCGTATACACTCTTACGTTGAGCTCTTCCCTAACAGCTCCTTTGGCTTTTCCCTCTTTCAGTAGTTCAGCCAGACGGTTCTGGAATTTTTTCGATATATCGAAAGCATTGGAATCGTAGAATTTACGATTGAGCAAGGTGTCCATAATGTAAACTTTTAGAAAATTACGGTTCTTTGTGAAAATAAGGAAGTGTAGACGCAAGAAGCGGCGAAGCTTTCGCAATGGTGTCCTTATTACGAAAGATTCACTTAAAAAATCATTCAACTTGTTCAGGCGCTGGGTAGAGATGGAAAAGAGGAGGTTTTCTTTGTTTTTAAAATAGTCGTAGATAGACCCTTCGGCCACACCGGCGCGCTTCGCGATCTGTGAAATCTTGGCTTTTTCAAATCCATTTTTGGCAAATTCGTATTCTGCACTATCGATGATAAGTTGTTTTTTATCCGTCTTGTTTTCTTTTTGATTAGGCACTATCATCTCTAGTAAGATATTGAGAATATCCTGCCAGTCATCCGTGCTTTTCTCGATTTCCCTCGCGAGTACACAAGAAATTGCCTCTGCATCCAGGGTACCGTAAATGATTTCCCTGATCAGTCGATAATCCATATCCTTACGAAAGTCACCGGAGTCAATGCCCTGTTTAAGTATATCGCCGCATATTATAGCGTGCTCACGAACCAGGGTGTAAGCAGGCGTTTTATAAAAATCAGGATTTGACCGATAATCGAACATGAGATTTCTGACGTAATCCCGATGGGTGTCGTTGTAATGCAAGCCGAACCAGATGTATTTGCTAAGACGCGATTTTGGATCTATTATTCCCTGTAACTGGTCCCGGAGCACCGCAACGGATTCTCTCAGTCGCTCCTCTGCGACACCAAATACCAACCCCTTTTTACCTTTGAAATATTGGTAGGCATGCGAATCGACGACATTGGCCTTCTTAGCGATTTCGGCAATGGTTGTGTCCGAGGCACCTTTTTGGGAAAGCAGTTCCTCCGCAGCTTTTAAGATTCGTTTTTTTGTATCTTTCATCGGCTTTCCCTAATATTTATCTGTTTTTATTTTTATCGCTATAAAATTGACATTCTCGTAAAAAATCGCAAGTCCGCACTCTGCAGATCCTCAACTATCTGAAATTAAACGATGGCAGATTTTAAAATTACGTTTGTTGAATTTTTACGAGTTTATTAAAATTAAATATGAATAATATTCATAAAAATAGTAATTTGTCAAATTTATTAAAACAGTAGTCGCCACTATAATTTTTGAAATCACGACAAGTTCGTGCTGATACATTTCATCTATATAAAATAAAGAAGTTGTTTCTCAAAGGGTATTTGAAAGGGACGAGTTCCGATGGATTTAAATGTGGTATTTGTATCAGGGATATTAAGAACCGGATTCATGAACCCAAGGAAGAATCAAAATCGATGCTTACGCAATGCGGGAATGTTCATAACTAAAATAATATTCTGAAATAATATCATAAAATCCTATCTTCGCATATCTACAGCGTGTTGTCAGGCCTGTAATCTATATTAACCAATATATCAAGTAGTTAATAATAATCAGGCCTGAGTCTTGCTGATTTTGAAGGAGAGACAGGATGAATTTTACACAAGATTATTGACTTTTTAAAATGAATATGATTCAAAACAAGATAAATAAAACATACATTCAAATTTAGGGATTAAAACATGAATAAAAATGATGTGGTGATCGTCAGTGCTGTCAGGACGCCGTTCGGGCGGTTCGACGGGGTGCTGAAGTCTATGGACAGCATAGCTTTGGGTACCTTGGTGTTGAAAGAGGTGGTCCGTCGCGTGGACCTGGATCCGGCCACGGTGGATGAAATCTATTACGGCACCTGCATTCCAGCGGAGTATGCGATTTATACCAATGTCCCCGCACGACAGATCAGTCTGCTGGCCGGTTTCCCCGAAAATAGCATCTCACTGACCATCGATCGAGCCTGTTGTTCGTCCATGTCGGCCCTGCGTCTGGGATACCGTGCCATCCAATCTGGCGACGCCGAGGTTGTGATCGCCAGCGGCGCGGAGAATATGGGCAACGTTCCTTTCATCGCCAGCGCGTCCAAGACCCGTTGGGGGAACCGCATTGGGCCCATCGAGCTGGAGGACGTGCTTTTCGAACTCGGCTATGGCAGAAAAGGGTTCGCACCCGTGGCCCGGGATGCCGGAGAGGTAGCCGTGGAGTACGATATTTCCAGGACCCTCCAGGACCAATGGGCCGTGGACAGCCACGCCCGGTGGTTCGAGGCGTTCAATGCAGGAAGGTTCAAGGTCGGTGAGGAGTGGATGCAGATAGAGGTCCCGCAGAAAAAGGGCGATCCCATCATCATGGATCGGGACGAATCCCCCAGGGGGAATACCTCGCTTGAAAAGATGGCCAAATTGAAACCGGTCTACGGTAGCCCGACGGTGACGGCGGCCAATGCGCCCGGCCTCAACGCCGGTGCTTCGGCCATCCTCATCATGAGCAGGGAAAAAGCGGAACGTCTGGGTCTCTCCCCATTGGCCACCATCGAGGCCTGCCAGTGTGCGGCCGGGTCTCCCAAATACATGGCCTGCATACCGGCCGAAGCCATAGAGCGCATGCTGTCGAGAAGGGATATGGCCATCGACGACGTGGATCTGATCGAGATTAACGAGGCCTTTGCCGCCGTCACCCTGGTCAGCCTGAAGATGCTGGCCCAAGACAATCTAAAACGCTTCGATACCCTTCAAAACAAAACCAACGTGAACGGCGGCGCCATCGCCATTGGCCATCCGGTGGGTGCCAGCGGGGCACGGATCACGATGACCTTGATGTACGAACTCATGCGCCGAGGCGGTGGTACTGGGGTGGCGGCCATCTGTGGCGGTCTTTCCCAAGGAGAGGCGCTGCTTTTGAAGGTATAGCCAGGTCAAGGTTTTGAATACCGTTCAAGGGAATGGATGAAGCTTTTCCAAGGCAACATCACGACTTTTTCATGACCTATTCCCAAGAGTTGTGAAAGCAACAGGGCTAATTCTCACAGCAATGCCCCAGGGGCGCGTGATCCATAAGAAAAAAATCCTATTAATTTTTAAGGAAAAATTTATGGCGGCCATTAAAACCAGTGTGAACATACGATCCCAGGAATTTCGGGAAAGGCAAGCCGCAATGAAGGGGCTCGTTGACCAACTCCGTGAAAAAGTGGCGGTCATTAAAAAAGGCGGCGGCGAAAAAGCCTGTGCCAAGCAGGTCGCCAGGGGCAAATTATTGCCCCGGGACCGCATCAGCACATTGATGGACGAAGGATCTCCCTTTTTGGAACTGTCACAGTTCGCTGGCTATGGGATGAGTGATGATCCCATTTCCGGTGCGGGTATCATCACCGGGGTCGGTCGCATTGGCGGAAACGAATGTATCATCGTGGCCAACGATGCCACCGTGAAGGGGGGGTCCTACTTTCCCATGACGGTGAAAAAGCACCTTCGAGCCCAGGAGATCGCCGAACAGAATCATCTGCCTTGCATCTATCTGGTGGATTCGGGCGGCGCCAACCTGCCCAACCAGGACGCTGTTTTTCCGGACAAGGAGCACTTCGGGAGAATCTTTTTCAACCAGGCCAACATGTCGGCCAAAGGCATTCCCCAGATTTCCATCGTCATGGGATCCTGTACTGCCGGCGGCGCATACGTACCGGCCATGTCCGATGAGAGCGTCATCGTCAAGGAGCAGGGAACCATTTTTCTCGGCGGTCCTCCTCTGGTAAAGGCGGCCACCGGCGAAGAGGTGACCGCCGAAGCACTGGGTGGGGCAGACGTGCACTGTCGGACTTCAGGTGTCACGGACCACTATGCCAACGACGACGCCCATGCCTTGGCCATCTGCCGCAGTATCGCGGCCAACCTGAACCAGAAGAAAAACATCGACATTCAGATCGCAAAGCCCCGCGAGCCCCTGTACGACACCGAAGAGATCTACGGCATCGTTTCCACGGACCTGAAAAAGCCCTTCGACGTGCGCGAGGTGATCGCGCGGATCGTCGACGCCAGCGAATTCGACGAGTTCAAGGCCCTGTTCGGACCGACCCTGGTGACCGGATTTGCTCATATATATGGGTATCCTGTGGGCATCATGGCCAATAACGGGATTCTCTTTTCAGAATCGGCCCTGAAGGGGGCCCACTTCGTTCAGATGTGCTGCCAACGCAAGCTGCCCATCGTTTTCTTACAAAACGTCACCGGCTTCATGGTGGGAAGCAAGTACGAACAGGGCGGTATTGCCAAAAACGGTGCCAAACTGGTCATGGCTGTGGCCTGTGCAAGGGTTCCCAAGTTCACCATCATCATCGGAGGCTCTTTCGGGGCAGGGAATTACGGAATGTGCGGCCGGGCTTACTCTCCCCGGTTTCTGTGGTCGTGGCCCAACTCCAGGATTTCCGTCATGGGCGGGGAGCAGGCCGCCGGCGTACTCGCAACCATTCGAAAGGACAGGCTTACGGCGGCAGGCAAATCCTTGTCCCCGGAGGACGAAGCCGCTTTAAAGAAACCGATCATCGATCAATTCGAACGGCAATCCCACGCCTACTATGCATCGGCCCGGATATGGGACGACGGCATCATCGATCCGGCAGAGACTCGCAGGGTGCTGGGATTGGGTATCTCGGCCTCCTTGAATGCGCCCATCGAAAATACGCGGTTTGGGTTGTTCAGAATGTAAAGACAATGCCATTCACCTAACAGCAATGAGGACTTCGAATGTTTTCTAAAATATTGATTGCAAATCGTGGTGAAATCGCCTGCCGGATCATCAGGACGTGCAAACGTTTGGGAATCGATACCGTGTGCGTCTACTCCGATGCGGACGTCGGCGCCTTACACGTGGCACAGGCCCATGAAGCCCATCACATCGGTGGTGCGCCGGCCGGAGAAAGCTACCTGTGCCAGGACAAGATCATTCAAGCGGCCAAAGAGAGCGGCGCCCAGGCGATCCATCCCGGTTTCGGATTCCTTTCCGAAAATGCCGAGTTTGCCCAGCGGTGTGACACCGAAGACCTCGTATTCATCGGTCCGCCTGCGTCCGCCATTAAGGCCATGGGATCCAAAAGCGTGTCAAAACAGATCATGGAGGAGGCGAAGGTCCCGCTGATTCCCGGCTATCATGGGGACGATCAGTCCGAAGAGACGCTTTCCAACGCCGCCGAAAGGATTGGTTTCCCGCTATTGATCAAGGCTTCGGCCGGCGGAGGCGGAAAAGGAATGCGATTGGTGGAAAAGGCCGAGGTTTTTTCCGAGATGCTCAATGCCGCTCGAAGAGAGGCCATGAGCGCGTTCGGCAGTGACGGCGTCATCCTCGAAAAATACCTGTCTCACTCCAGGCATATCGAGGTGCAGGTCTTCGGCGATTGCAGGGGAAACATGATTCACCTGTTCGAACGGGATTGCTCGCTGCAACGGCGATATCAGAAGGTCCTGGAGGAGACGCCCGCCCTCGGAATATCGGACCGGTTCCGCCAAACCATCGGCAAGGTGGCGGTAAAGGCGGCCATGGCCGTGAAGTACGTCAACGCCGGTACCGTCGAATTCATCGTCGATGCGGACCGGCTTAACCAACCGGACAGCTTTTATTTCATGGAGATGAACACCCGGTTGCAGGTGGAACATCCGGTAACGGAGATGGTCACCGGACAGGATCTGGTTGAATGGCAGATACGGGTGGCCAATGGGCAGGGGCTTCCCTGCACCCAGGATGAGGTGGTCCTAAACGGCCATGCCGTGGAAGTTCGGCTCTACGCCGAGAATCCGGAAAAATCTTTTCTCCCGGATACCGGCAAACTATGGCACCTGAGGTTCCCCCCCGAGGACGCGCATATCCGTGTGGACGGAGGCGTACGCCAGGGCGACGACGTCTCCATGCACTACGATCCCATGCTGGCCAAGCTAATCGCATGGTCGCCCACCAGAAGCGGTGCCTTGCGTCGGCTCAAAGCCGCGCTCAGGGAGACCGAAATCGTTGGCATCTCGACAAACAAGGCGTTCTTGGCAAATATCGCTGCCCATCCGGAATTGGAAAAGGGTGCGGTGCACACCAAGTTCATCGATCAGTATATGTCGGAATTGCTTCCCGAACCCGGACCGTTGTCGACACGCATTTTATCTCTTGCCACCCTAGCCGTTCTTCTGGAGAAAAAAATGCACGCCCTTGAAACAGCAAGCCAATCAGAGGATCCATACTCCCCTTGGGCGATCAGCGACGGATGGCGTTTGAACGACGAGTGCTACAAGGCGTTAACCTTTATCGATGAAGAGAACTCACCGTACCAGGTAAAAGCGGTATTTAACGGAAAAGGGTATCATCTCCACCTGCCGGACGGTCATTGCGTCCACGCAGCGGGTTCGTTTGAGGAGAATAGCCGTCTTTCAGCGGAGTTGGACGGCATCAGGACGGTAGCCTCAGTGGTTCATCATGACCTCGAGTATACCATCATAACCGACACCTGCGCCAAACGCGTCCGTTTGCATGATCCACTATCTTCCGCTGGCAAAAACATTGAGGGAGAAGGGCTATTGAAGGCACCCATGCACGGTCATGTGGTTGTGGTGAATGTCGGCTCTGGAGATGAGGTAGAGGAGGGCCAGGCCTTGATGGTCCTGGAAGCCATGAAGATGGAACATACCATTGTCGCCCCGTGCAGGGGTGCTGTGATCGAGATGATGTTCGGCGTCGGCGATCAAGTGGAAGAAGGCGCCAAGCTCATGGAATTCAAGACTGCCGGTTAGTTTTTCTTCTGAAAGCGTAAACCAAAACATTTTTCAATGGAGCAAACATATGGAAATACTTGTCTGTGTTAAGCGGGTTCCCGACACTGCGGAGAATGAAATCGAGGTCAACGGCGACGGCAGCGATATCGAGCGCGACGACCTGGTCTATGCGGTCAATGAATGGGACAACTACGCCGTGGAGGAGGCCATCCAGCTGCGCGACGAACACGGCGGCTCGGTGACGGTGGTGACCGTCGGTGACGGCGAGTCCGAGGAGGTGCTGCGCCGGGAGATGGCCATGGGCGCGGACAAGGGGGTCCTCTTGTCGGACGATGCCTTCGAAGGGGCCGACGGCCGGCAGACGGCGGCGCTTTTGGCCGTGGCGGTGCAAAAGGGCAACTACGACCTGATCCTCACCGGCGCCCAGGCCGACGGCGGCGCGGGACAGGTGGGGGGCATGCTGGCGGCCATGCTGGACTATCCCTACGCCTCGCTTGTGAACAAGATCGACGTTGCCGGCGACAGGCTGACGGTGGGGCGTGAGATCGAGGGCGGCAACCAGGAGATGAACGACATGTCACTGCCCTGCGTGCTTTCCATTCAGACGGGCATCAACGAGCCGCGCTACGTGGGCATCCGGGGCATCCGCAAAGTGGCCTCGGTGGAGATTCCCCAGCTGGGTGCCGGCGACCTGGGCGTGGACCTGGGCGACGCCAAGGTGAAACGCTCCGATTACTTCGTGCCCGACCTGGGCGAGGGGGCCGAGATGCTCGAGGGCAGCACGGAAGAGATCATCGCCAAGCTGATTGAACTGTTCAAGGCCAAAGGAGGACTCAAATAATGGCGCAATTGTTCGCATACATCACTCACAAGGACGGTGTGGCCGACGATTCGGCCCTGGAATTGATCACGGCGGCCAAAAAGATCGACGCCGGCGCAGCCGTGACGGCCATCGTGACCGGATCCGGTGCGCAGTTGGACAAGGTGGCCGGCGCGGCAGCCGCCACCTATCCCAAGGTCTTAAAGTTCAACAACGACGCCCTGGCCTACCCCAACGCCGAGGTGGTGCGCACCCTGCTGGTCAACGTTTTGCCCGAAGAGGCCATCGTGCTGATTCCCCACGACACCTTCGGCATGGACCTTTCACCCGGCCTCTCCATCAAGCTGGATTCGGCCTTCGTCGCCGACGTGGTGGATATCGAAGGGACGGACGGCGACTCCCTGATGAAGGTGATCCGCCAGGAGTATAGCGGCATGGTGAGCACCCACGTGACCGTGGACACCGCATCGGGCGCCGTGGTCAACGTGCGGCCGGGGGCCTTTGCCCCGGACGAAAGCAAGGCCGCCGGCGGCACGGTGGAGGACAAAAGCGGCGAGACCGGCGACCTTTCTGCCCAGCGCACCTTCATCGAAGTGGTGGCCGCCGAGGTGGGCGATGTGGATATCACCAAGAGCGACGTGCTGGTCTCCGTCGGCCGGGGCATCGAAGACGAGGAGAATATCGAGATCGCCCAGGAACTGGCCGACGCCATGGGCGCTGTGGTCTCATGCTCACGCCCCATCGTAGACGCCAAATGGCTGGAAAAGTCCCGCCAGGTGGGAACCAGTGGCCAGACGGTCAAACCC
>CAJIBC010000381.1_pt1 | contig 32465 bp, 25 predicted proteins | sample 9199231 | NCBI WGS metagenome assembly CAJIBC01 (sample SAMEA7708282, study PRJEB35096) | sediment metagenome | biome: marine neritic benthic zone biome [ENVO:01000025]; feature: sediment [ENVO:00002007]; material: shallow marine sediment [ENVO:03000034] sea grass bed [ENVO_01000059] ...
CCTCGAAACCATCCATTTGGGGCATCATGATGTCGAGCAGGATGAGATCGAAGTGTTTGGTCTCGGTCAATGATAAGGCTGTGGGGCCATCTTGCGCAAAGGCCATCTTGTATCCGGACTCTTGCAGGATACTGGCCGCCACCTGGATGTTCTTGGGGACATCGTCGATGATCAGAATTTTGAATCGGGTTTTGTCTTTGGATTCCATGGGTATCTCCCTTAACCCCATCTTTTTTATGCCACTATAGGGTTAACCTTTGCGCCCCCCTGCCTTTTCAGCCATATTTGGGTTCGCTTTTTGCGCATTTAGGATCTTGATGGTTTCGATCATATTGGGGTAGTCATTTAAGGTCGTATTCATTTTTTCCACGTCGAAACTCCCCACTTGTGCGTTTAACTCTTCTCCATAGGTTTTAAGGATTTTGATGTCGTTTTCTACACCCAGTTTTACAATGTGTTGCGCAAATTCGGCTATTTCATCGAACTCCTGGTTTTTTTTGGCTTCCGTCCATTTTTTGTGATATTTGTTTTCGAGCTGCCCGAGGACTTTGGTCAGAGAGTTGAGGTTTATAGGCTCTACCGCTGGGGAGGCGTCGCCGGGGAGATCTTCAGTTGCCCTGGTGTGGGGGATGAACCGCATGAGTTCCTGGAATAGGGTTGCTTTTTCAATCGGCTTGGTCAGATATCCGGAAAATCCAAGATCCATCATTTTTTCTTTTTCCCCCTTCATGCTTGAGGCCGTCAGCGCAATCATGGGTATGGATCGGGTATTGTCGTCCATGACGATTTTTTTCATGGCATCTACACCGCCTAACACCGGCATTCTGATATCCAACAGGATCACATCCGGTTTGTGTTCCAAGGCGAGTCGAACCGCATCTTCGCCGTTTTCAGCTTCAATGGGGGTTATGGGCGCAGGCCTGAGAAATTCTTTGATCAACAGTCTGTTGGTGGCCACGTCATCAGCTATCAGGACCGTTGACGCGTGGAAGATAATATCGTTGGGGTTGAAGTCCCCTTCGGCGTCTATTCTATTGTCATCGGGGGCCACAGGCACATGGGGAAGTGATATGCAGAAACGGCTGCCCCGGTTTTCTGCGCTGTCTACCGAAATGGTGCCTCCCATCATTTCCACCAACCGTTTGGTGATGGATAACCCCAGGCCTGTTCCGCCGAAGCGCTTGGTGCTCTGGCCATCTTTCTGCTTGAAAGCCTTGAATATTTCGCCGTGGTATTGCTCCGGTATCCCAATACCAGAGTCTTCGACAATGATTTGCAGGCAGGCGTCAGTCTGATCCTGGGATGGGTTGCAGTTTTCGACGGTGGTGCGTACGTAGCCGCTCTCTGTGAACTTGACGGCATTTCCGATCAGATTAAACAGAATTTGGTTCAGCCGCACTTCATCGAGCATCAGGTATTCCGGTATGTCCGGTTCAAGGGTAACCGTAAATGCGAGTTTTTTCTCGTAGGCTTGCAGGGTGAAGATATTTCGGATTTTATCGAATACCGCGGGCAGGTTGACGGGCTCATTTTGGAGTTCCATTTTTCCAGCTTCGATCTTGGATAGATCCAGTATACCATTGATCAGCGTCAATAGCCCCTTGCCGCTGGAACTGATGGCTTCTAAATAACCTTTGTGTCTCTTTTCCGTAATCAGGGATTTGAGCAGATCTGAAAAGCCGATCACGGTATTCATGGGGGTGCGGATTTCATGGGACATGTTGGCCAGGAATTCACTTTTGGCGCGGTTGGCCGATTCTGCGGCTTCCTTTGCGGTTTGGAGCATGTCGTTGGCTTGGCTCAATTCCAGGGTCCGGTTGGCCACCTGTTCTTCCAGGTGTTCGCGATACTCCTGTAGTTTTTCATCCCTGGATTGAATTCCGGCCAGCATATCGTTGAAAACATCGATCAGTACGCCGGTCTCGTCTTTGGCGTGCTTTTGGGCCCTGACCGAGAAGTCTTTTTTTTCGGATACCACCCTGGCGATCTCGGTCAGACCCAGGATTGGTTTGGAAATGAGCTTTTGCAGGGACGCCGATAATACCCAGATGATCAAAAAAGCGATGCACAGAATTATGCCGAATATGCCCGCGGATTGCAACGTTTCCAGGTGGGTTCCTGTTAAATCGAATTGGATGCAGACGGTGCCGATCATATTCTGTTCATGCAAAACCGAACTGAACACGAACAAGTGATTGTCTTCATAATAGTGCCCCGGATCCCGGATCTGGGGTATGGACAATTGATGCTTTTTTTCTTCGTGAATGTATGTGGCGAAAATCTTTCCGTTTTGGTCATATAGACAGGCCAGCACAACATATGGTTTGGCATGCAGCGCCGCCAGGTTGTTCTCCGCTGTCTGCTGGTCATAGAAAACAATGGCGCCTATGCTGTTCATCCCGATCACACGGGCCAGACTGGATAGATCGTCACGAATGATCCTTCTGGATGTTTCGATGTTCCTGTACATGAGCGTTACGGAAGCAAAAAGCAGAGCAATAGCGCTGGTCAACATGATGATCAGTTTTAGCTTCCATTTTATGCTCAGATTTTGAAAGGAACCCATACTACTCGTGCTCCTCTCTTACAATCTTTGCGGAGCCCAACAATTGGGAACTCATTTTCAGGGAATTGCGATGAACAGCATCGATATTGACTTTAAACCGCAGGCGATTGCGCTCCTTAAAAAAATTAATGGTGCCGCCCATGTGGGTAAACCCTTCGGTCTCTCCAATGGTTAAAATGCTGCGGCCTTTGATGAGGTCCAATACCTGTTGAATGAGTTCTCTGTCCTGGGTTGCAAAAAACAGGATGTGACTTTGCTCTAAACAGGTTTCCTCCTGGTAGGTGATAACTTTTAATTTTCTGCCTTTGATGGTTTTGCCGTCTAATTTGTATAGTACTTCACTAGAAAGATTGTCCGATGCAAAGCATAGGGTTAAGGTATCCGAACCGCTTTTAAAGGCTGTTTTCGGCCAGGTTACGAAATTAATGAAATTATAGATGAAGCCGAGTTTGACTTCGTATTCGGGTCCCGTTACCGATTCGCATAAGGCCGTTGCGGGCCCGAATAGAAACGGGCCACACAGCAGGAGCAGGAATACGGCAGACCGGCGTGTGCAACTTTTTATGAATTTACCGATTTTGTTTGGTCTTGCCATTGGGCGGCACCCTTAAAATTTCCAGTCAATTTTACCGTAGATGCTGCGCTCAACTTCAAGGGTTGAGAACTCGGAATGGCCGCTTTCCAGAAGATTTTGTGCTACAAGGGAGAGTTCGATGTTCTTGTTGGGTCGCCAGGCCAGGCGCGTATCCATGACGGTGTATCCGTCGATGTCCCTTTCAGGCAGACGGCCGACGAAGCGCAGCCACACATCGAAGTCGATCTGCGGCGTAATGTCCAGATTGGAGCTAATGGAAAAGAGATTACGGGGGTTGCTGCCCTGGGCTAGAAGTTCGGTGATATTGGGGTCTGCGATTTTGTTCTTATCGATCAGGGCATGCAAATAGGTGTAAGAGGCGCCCAACAGCCAGGTGCCGGTGATTTTCCAGTCCAACGCCGATTCCAACCCATAGGTTTGTCCGGATCTGTTGTTGGCGTACCCGAGATCGATACGGTCGTCCAATGGGTCATTGTCGGCCAATTCTAATCCGATCAAGTTGATGTAGTCATTAAAAAAAAGGGTTGTATCCAGCCAAAGGCGCGGTGTCGGCTTCAGCCGAAGGCCTAATTCAAAGGCGGTAAGCTCTTCAGATTGAAGGTTGCGGTTACCCCGGGTGGTGACTTCCACAAGTGCGTTGGGGTCTATGGAGGGCAAGTCTAACTGGTCGCTTGTGCGGCCGTGTAATTCAAGCCGGGATGGCACTCTCACAGCCCGTGAAATGGCCGCCCAAATTGAATAGTGGGCATCGGGAGTGTAAAGCGCTCTGATACTCGGCTGGATCTCCACTCCTGTAAATTCGTTATGCTCGAATTTGGCGCCCGCGACAAAGGTCAGCAGGTCCGGTAGAATTTTGATCTCGTCCTGGATAAAGGCGCTCCATTGGCTTTGATCCAGTGTGGAGGGGTCCATTTGAATATTCGGGCTGTCGTCGAACTCGTCGGATATGTATTTGTACTCTACACCCCAGACAATTTCGTGTCTTTCACCGGACGTCAGTCGGTGTTGGAAATCCAGATCAGTGGTGTGAATTTGACCGCTGCCCGGATCATAATCTTTTTGATTGTTATCGTAATAGATTTGAAGAATTGTTTCGGAATCACTTGCGATGGTGTGCTGCCAGCGGCCCATCATGTGCCATCCGGTGGCTTTGGATGTCTCGGTTTGATCGGATTGCGTTGACACAGCGCTGGGGAAAATGATCGAACGGCGTTCAAACTCTTTTTCATAGCGATTGGTGTAAGCTTCACCTTGCAAGGTAAAGGAATCCGAAGCGTTCTCTGACAGTCCATGGCCGGGTTCTGCATCGATTCTAAAGCCGCCCCGGCCGGATCGCCATTTATCGCTGGATTGGGCATCGCTTGGACTGGGGGGTTCATTCAAACTGTCCAGGCTGACATCAGACAGATCTCCACGGTTAAAAAATTTGCCATAGGCGCGATAATGAGCGCCGTTGCCGAAGGTGCCCCCGTAGCGGACGCTGCCGCTTTGCTCTTCGTTTCCAATCAAGGCAACCGTTTGCCAGTCCTGGGTTTTCTCGGATCGTTGGGTGATGATATTGATCACCCCATTGACGGCGTTGGCCCCCCAAAGGGCTGCTCCCGGACCTCGGATGACCTCTATGCGATCAATATCTTCAACCACCGTATCCTGAATATCCCAGAATACACCAGAAAATACATGGTTGTAGACTTTACGGCCGTCGATCATGACGAGCAGATTTTGGGCAAACTGGTCATTGAGGCCACGGATGTTGATGGCCCAACCGGTTGCCGTGATACGGGCCACCTGAACCCCCGGCGCCAGGCGCAACGCTTCCGGAATACTGGTCACCCCGGAGCGGCGGATATCTTCCTGTGTAATCACGTAAACCGCCGCCGCCACATCGGAAACCATTTCAGGTTTTTTAGAGACCGAAACGATGACCACATCCTTCAGTTGTTCCAGAGAAAATTGTGTAAAATCAGTAGACTCCTCCCCCGGACCCTGGTTTGTCTCTGCATAGCAGTTCCAGGAGGTCGGCAAAAGAGCCGCTGAACCGATGATCAGCACAGCATTTAGAATAAGCGCCGTAAAGGATTTCACTTTAAATTCCTTTGATTATCAATAATGCCAAGTAGTTGTATAATCCTCACCTCAGCTAAAGGCCATTGACGCTGTAAAGTGCCACCACTGTAGATTGTTGTGGAGGGAAATTCAATCAATATCCATACCTTGGTAGAGGCAACGGTTCAAGCTCAAAATATAGATGGCGTCAGTTTGGTCAGACCTCATTTAAGAATTACCCCCCCGATGGAGAAAACAGATACAATTCACACCTGTATGGGGATGTGCTTACATAACGCATTTGACCGTTTCCCAGAATCTTGTATATGATAGCTTTTGTTATCCTCAGGCTCAGATCGGTTTAAGTGAAAGCAGCGTCGAAAGAGGTGCACATGAACATTGCTGTGCTTAAAGAGAGCTGCCCGGGGGAAACCCGGGTGGCGATGGTTCCAATGCTGGTGCCGGCGCTCATCAAAGCCGGTCATCAAGTCAACATTGAAAGTGACGCCGGCGCTGGGGCCGGCTATCCGGATGGCCAATATCAAGATCGAGGCGCAACTATTGTTATCGACCGTTCGTCTCTGATTCGAGGCGCCGATGCGCTATTTATGGTTCGCGGTCCGGGATGCGCAGGTTCTACCTTCTGCGATAGGTTGGATATTTTTCCCAAGGGCCAATTGCTCATCGGTTTTCTCAATCCCCTGATGTCTCTGGATGTTATTCGTCAACTGGCTGAAAATGAGCTGGTGGTTTTTGCCATGGAGCTCATCCCCCGGATATCCCGGGCCCAGAGCATGGATGCCTTGTCATCCATGACCAGTCTGGCCGGCTACAAGGCGGTGCTGCTGGCCGCCAATGCATTGCCGAAAATGTTCCCCCTGATGATGACCGCGGCCGGCTCCCTGGCGCCTGCCCGGGTTTTTGTTCTCGGCGCCGGTGTCACCGGGTTGCAGGCATGCGCCACGGCTAAGCGATTGGGCGCATTGGTGTCAGCCTATGATGTGCGCTCAGTGGTCCGGGAACAAGTTGAAAGCGTTGGTGCACAGTTTGTGTCGATGGCGTTGCCCAACCAAGAAGCAGAAGATGACCGGGGCTATGCCACAGCACCGAACGAACATTTCATTCAACGTCAGCAGGAGGCTATGGCCAAGGTTATCGCAGCCAACGACGTGGTGATCACCACGGCCGGTGTCCCCGGCAAGAGAGCGCCGATTTTGATAACTGCTGAGATGGTCAAAGCCATGGCCCCAAACTCTGTCATTGTGGATACGGTGGCTGAATTGGGCGGCAATTGCGAACTCACCGAGCCGGGTAAAGTGGTGGTCAGGAGTGGTGTGACCATCATCGGCCTTGAAAATTTGGCGGGGACCCTGGCCCACCATGCCAGTCAGTTGCTGGCAAAAAATATTGTGACGTTATTTGATCACCTGACGAATGTCGACGGGCAGTTGATGCTGAACTTGAAAGAGCAGATAACGGCCGAAACCCTGGTGTGCTGCAATGGCAAAATCACCAATACACGCGTTCGGGAGGCGGCCGGCCTGGCGCCGCTGACAGAGATGGAAATCAGTTCATATTATGGTTCATAAGATCGCCGAACACCGAAGGGGGAGTCCATGGAATTTATCCTGTTGCTGACCATTTTTATATTGGCGCTTTTTGTGGGGACCGAAATTATTACCAAGGTGCCACCCACGCTGCATACGCCTTTGATGAGCGGTACCAATGCGATCAGCGGGATAATTCTGGTGGGCGCCCTGGTTTCCACCAAGGTGGGACATTCGAAAGTCGCCATCATCCTGGGGTTGGTGGCCATCGTGTTGGCCACGGTCAATGTGGTGGGCGGTTTTCTCGTCACCCATCGTATCTTAAACATGTTTCAAAAACGAAAGTGACCTGATCGATGAGCAATGTAATGGCCAATGTCCTTTACTTGGTTGCTTCGGTCCTGTTCATTCTGGGGCTCAAAGGGTTGACCCATCCGCGCACAGCACCGCGCGGGAACTTGCTGGGGGCTATGGGGATGCTGGTCGCTGTGGCCACTGTCCTGGTGGCCGAGGCCGGCTTACATTGGGGGTACATTATCTGTGGCCTGGTGGCCGGCGGGGGCATCGGTACGGTGCTGGCCTTGAAAATTCAGATGACCGCCATGCCGCAGTTGGTGGCCCTGTTTAATGGATTTGGCGGCGCAGCGTCGTTGCTTGTAGCGGCCTCACCTTTTGTCCCCCCGGCCGACACCTCTGTTTTGGGCATTCAAATAATCGTTGCCGCTGCAGTTTCGGCGGTGATCGGTGCCGTTACATTATTCGGCAGTGGTATCGCCTTTGCCAAATTACAGCGCTTGATGCGTAAGACCCGGACGTTTCCCGGGCAAAAAATCGTCAATGCCGTTTTGGGCACCGGCATCGGGATTTGCATGGTGGTCGTGGCGTTCAATCATCAGCCCATTTTAATGTGGCTTATGATCGCCATGGCCGCATTATTGGGGGTATCGCTGGTGATCCCCATCGGTGGGGCAGACATGCCGGTGGTCATTGCCGCGTTGAACTCCTATTCCGGTTTGGCTGCCTGCGGTGCAGGATTTGTGCTCAATAACAATGTGCTGATCATATCCGGTTCGCTGGTGGGGGCCTCGGGGATGATCCTGACCCGCATTATGTGCAAGGCCATGAACCGCTCTTTCCGGCGGGTCATTTTTGGCGTGGCATTGTCCCAAAACGGCCGTCTGTCCGCCGAAGAGATCTACGATGGGAAAATCAAATCCACATCGGCCGATGAAATTGCAATGATATTGGAATCGGCCCGTACAGTGGTCGTAGCGCCCGGTTACGGCATGGCCGTATCCCAGGCCCAACATGCGGTGCGCGATCTGTCCAATTTATTGGAGCAGCGGGGTATCGAGGTCAGCTTTGCCATACACCCGGTGGCCGGCCGGATGCCCGGCCATATGAACGTGCTATTGGCCGAAGCGGATATCGCCTACGATAAATTGAAGGATATGGAGACTGTTAATCCAACCTTTGATCAAACCGACGTGGCCATTGTGATCGGTGCCAATGATGTGGTCAACCCAAATGCCCGCACCTCCTCCGGCAGCCCCATTTCCGGAATGCCGATCCTGGATGTTGACCGCTCCAAAACCGTGATCGTCATAAAGCGTTCATTGAGTCCCGGTTTTGCAGGCATTGCCAACCCCCTTTTCGCCGCCGATCATACCCTCATGTTCTTTGCCGACGGCAAGCAGGCTGTCAGCGACATCAATCTGGCCCTCAAGGAGGGTTAATCAAGGACCGAAGCGATACTTGTAAAATCTATTGCGCTTCTTAATGTGATGCAATATAGTTGCATAGCGTTAATGCGGTATGTTGCCATCCCCATTGGTATTTATCTGGTATTGATAGCTGCAACAATATTGTCACAACTTGGTACACCACTTACAACCACCATGGGAGCCTCAGATGCGTAGAGTGATATGTTTATCCCTATATACCGCTGTTTTATTATGTTATTCCACCATACTCGTGCAGTCTGTCACGGCCGCGGACCCCATATCGGTTTTTGTCAGTATTGTACCGCAACAATACTTTGTGCAACAAATTGGCAAAGACTTTGTCAATGTGCAGGTCATGGTGCAGCCCGGCGCCAGTCCAGCCACCTATGAGCCCAAACCCAGGCAGATGGCTGCCATTTCAAAAGCTGAAATTTACTTTGCCGTCGGCGTACCTTTTGAAAAGGTGTGGTTGAAAAAGATCGCTGCCGCCAATTCAAAAATGAAAGTGGTCCACACCGATCATGGCATTGACAAGATCTCCATGACGGCAGATCACCACCATGACGGAGAAGAGAGAGGCCACAAGGCAGGGCATCATCAGGATGAACATGGCGAACCGGATCCCCACATCTGGCTCTCTCCGCCATTGGCAAAGATTCAGGCCCATACGATTTTGGCCACTCTCCAGGAGATCGACCCAGCCCACAGCGCCGCGTACCAGCGCAACCATGATCAATTCGTAGCCGCGATAGATCTCTTGCACGCCCACTTAACAAGGACATTTGCCGGACACCAGGGGCTTCGGTTTCTGGTGTTTCATCCGGCGTGGGGGTATTTTGCCCATACCTATGGCATCGAGGAGGTCCCCATTGAGGTCGAAGGGAAGTCCCCCAAGCCAGCACGGTTAAAAATGCTTATCGAACGCGCCCGCAGAGAGGGGATACGGATGGTTTTTGTTCAGCCTCAATTTTCGACCAAAAGCGCCCAACTGATCGCCCGGGAAATCGGTGGTCAGGTGGTCGTGGCCGACCCATTGGCCAAGGACTGGATGGACAATCTGCGCAATATCGCGGAGAAATTTAAGGCGGCGTTGAAATAGGGGGGACCCCATGCAAACACCGATTGTTGAGATTTGTGATGTCACCTTTGGGTATGATGGTGAATCTGTGCTCCAAGATGTGAACCTGAGCATCCAGCATAAGGATTTTGTCGCCATGATCGGTCCCAACGGTGGTGGTAAAACAACCTTGCTAAAATTGATCCTTGGATTGCTTTCACCGGATGAGGGCACTGTTCGGGTCAATGGTGAATCCGCTCAACAAGCATCGCCATGCATTGGCTACGTGCCGCAGAATGTGAACATCAATAGTAATTTCCCCATTTCGGCCCTGGATGTTGTGCTGATGGGAAAGCTGAATCCCAAGAAGCGATGGGCCCGGAGATCAATGTCCAACCGGCGTGACGCCATGGCGGCCCTCGAACGTCTGGATATGGCCTCCCACGCCGAAAAGAAAATTGGCGCACTTTCAGCTGGCCAGCGGCAGCGTGTGTTTATTGCCAGGGCCCTGGTGACCCAACCCCAACTGCTGCTGCTTGACGAAGCCACGGCCAGCATCGATACAAGAGGGCAGGCCGATTTTTTCAAGCTGCTTAAAGAGCTCAATGACGATATCACCATCCTGGTTGTCAGCCACGATCTGCTGGTGATTTCCCGCTATGTCAAATCGGTGGCCTGCATGAACAGGCAGTTGCATTACCATCACCAAGCCGAAATCACCGGAGAGATGCTCGAAACCATGTATCCGTGCGCTGCGGAAGAGGTGTGCCCTGTGGAACTGGTGGCCCATGGACTGCCGCACCGCGTGTTGAAAGAACATGAATCCCATGACGCCCCAAAAGAGATGCCCAAGAGATGATCGAAGCCCTTCATTTTGAATTTATGCGCAATGCCCTGGCGGCCGGTCTGCTGGCCAGTGTCATCTGCGGGATTATGGGAACCTTGGTGGTGGTCAACCGCATCGTGTTTCTTTCTGGTGGTATTGCGCATGCTGCATATGGCGGCATCGGAATGGCCTTTTACTTTGGCTGGCCTTATTTATGGGGGACCTTGGGGTTCTCTTTAGCCGCCGGCATGGTGATGGCCGCCGTCAGCATGAGAGCCAAGCATCGCGCCGACACTATTATTGGCGTTATTTGGGCGTTGGGTATGGCAATGGGCATCGTTTTTTTGGATCTGACACCGGGCTACAATGTGGACCTGATGAGTTATTTGTTCGGCAGTATTTTGACCGTTCCCGGATCGGATCTGGTGATGATGCTCATCATGGGGGTTTTGATCACGTTCTTGGTGGCGTATTACTATCAGGACATGCTGGCCCTGTCCTACGATGAAGAGTTTGCCAAGATCAGAGGCGTGCCGGTTAAATCACTCTATTTTACGATGATCGCCATGCTGGCGGTCTCCATTGTCATGGTGATTCAGGTTGTGGGCTTGATCTTGGTCATCGCCTTGTTGACCATTCCACCCTTTATCATTGAAAGACATGCTAAGACCTTGCTGCAAATGATGGTAGGATCCAGTGTGCTGGGCGCATTATTCACCGTTGCCGGCCTCTGGCTCTCCTATCGATATGACCTCACATCCGGCGCTTCGATCATTTTGGTATCCGGTGTGGCCTTTTTTCTCTCCCAATTGATGGCGCGCATTCCATCGGGAACAGGAAAATCTAAGAAAAACATCTAATGGCAACACTGGTGGCAACACCGGTTGCCACTTTACATTAAGGGACTACAATGTGCCATCAATGCAATTACGAAGAGTTGCTAACATCGGCTAAACTAGATGCCACCGCCAATCGCTTGCGCATTTTGGAGGTTATCGGCAACAATGGCTTTCCGCTCTCCGCAGGCGACATCTTTGAAACCTTGGACCGCAGCAACTCCATCAATCGGGTGACAGTATACCGCATCCTGGACCTGCTGGTCGAGACCGGTGTTATTGAGCGCATCAGCACCGGCGGCAGAGCTTTTTATTACGGATTGGCGCCCAACGATCACCATGCGCCCCATCCCCACTTCTACTGTAAGCTGTGCGGGCAGATGGATTGTCTGAACCCGGAGAGTCTGCAAGTCGAAACCGAACCGTTGTGGAAAACGTTTCCCGGCCGCATTGACAAGGTTGAGGTTCGGGTGGACGGCGTCTGTAAGAATTGTCTACGGCTGAAGGTCCATGGTAAGAATTGATAGTTGCATGAAAAAGATGGCAAAAAAGGTTAAAAGCCTTGTCAGCATTGGATACACGGCATGCCAGAGAGGTATCATAGGCGTTAACCAGCGGTGAACTATAGGATCGGCTCTATTATATGCCATCTTTTTTGTGCAACTATAGGTCTTACTGATGCCCTTCTTTGGGAACGATGCAAATGAATCGGAACATTCCATCTCCGGTATTTCTGAATTGATGCTCATCGCCGGCCGGGACATAGGCGTATGAGCCGGCATCCACGGCATGTTCCCGGCCTTCGATGGAAAGCACGCCTTTGCCTTCAATCATATAGTTGATGTGTGGCCAGGGATGACTGTGCTTGGGGGAATAGCCGTCCGGACCCAGCTCTATAATACGCATGACATGGTCGGTCCATCCCTCGCCTGCGCCGACGAGCACCTTCATGGCTGCATATTGAACTTCGGGACTGTCAATGGTGTTGGAAATCGCTTTTTCTTCATGGGATACGATCATGGGAGCCTCATTTGGTTACGTTGGATTCGATCTTTTTCGATGATCCACAGAGTTAATATACTATCAGGGGGTATGTGTTGTGCCCTTTTCTATTTCTGATTAAAATAAAACGTTTAGAAAACTGTTTCAAGTGTATAAGGGTTTTTAACCAAATTCTATAACATCAGATCAGGTTGAAATTCAGTACCATCGGATTTTTTATTCTGATATTTCAGTTTTATATGGGCAGACCAATGACAAGAACCATCTCCATGGCGTATGGCACTCAAACCATAAACGTGAATTATAAGTCCGATACTGTGATTTATTCTGCCAAAGAGCCCATGGCGAGGATCAACCCTGCAGACTTTGAAGGGCGGCTGAACGATTTTTTGCCAAAGGCAGCCCTGGATCTATCCAATCCGGCGGTGGTCGTGGCGGATAAAACCCGATTGTGCGGGTACCCACAGTTTTTGCCGGTGCTATTGGAGACCATGATTCAACATGGCGCCGACGCCAAGGCCATTACCCTGTATATTGCATACGGCACACACATGCGCCAGAGTGATGAAGCGTCCCTAAAGGCTTACGGCCTGCCCTTCACGCAGTATCGATGGGTTCACCACGATTGTGAGGACGATCATTTTGTGCGGGTTGGCACAACCCGCCGGGGGATGCCTGTTCACCTCCGGAGGGATATCGCGGGTGCCTCTTGTGTGATCACATTTGGGGCCGTCTCCCACCACTATTTTGCCGGCTACGGGGGTGGGCGTAAATTGATCTTTCCGGGATTGGGCAAGAAAGAGGATATTTACGCCAACCACGGCCTGTTTTTAGACCGCCCCGGATGCCAACTGGCGCCGGGATGCCGCCCCGGTCGGTTAGAGGGTAATCCCCTGGCTGAAGACCTGGCGGAGCGTGAATCATTCCGCCCGGCAGACATGGCCATACACGGCATAATCGATGGCACTGGAAGGATCTGCGATCTTTTGGTGGGACAGGGGCGTTCGCATTTTCGCCGGGCCTGCGATCATCATGCCGCCCAAAGCGAGGTGGTGACGGACCGCCATTATGATTTGGTGGTGGCAGGTTGCGGTGGTTTTCCCAAGGATATCAATCTTATTCAGAGCCACAAGGCTATCCACCATGGGGCCGACTTTGTTCGCGACGGCGGCAGGCTGATCGTTTTGGCCGAGTGCCGTGACAGTATCGGTTCGCATACCTTTTTGCCGTGGTTTGAATTGGGCGGTTGGGATACAGCCTTTGGCCAGTTGGCGGAACAGTATGAGGGCAACGGCGGCACTGCTCTGGCCATGATGGCAAAATCAAAGCGCATCAGGATCAGCCTGGTGACAGAATTGAACCCAGTGCTGTCAGATCTGATTGGCTTTGAGCGGATATCACCGGCCCAAGCCCAGAGCTATATTGATCAACATGATGGATCCCTGGCGATTATCCCCAATGCGAGTATGGTGGTACGGAGTCCATATAGTTAAGGGGTATATATTGAATGCATGAAGATACACAGCAAGATTTCTCATTTTCCCGATTGGCCGGTGGGATCCAAGGTGAGGTCCATGTTTTGGGCTTCTCCCGCCGTGCGGGAAAATCCAAGCCACTCGCTATGCGGGGGCGTTGACTTTAAGAAAAGGAGCTGTTAATAGAAGTTGCTTCTCCCAGGCCAGTAGCTCTAATTGGTAGAGCACCGGACTCCAAATCCGGGTGTTGGGGGTTCGAATCCCTCCTGGCCTGCCATTTTTATAGTCCTATTCTTCCCTGTTCAGTTCCTTAAATATTTTATTTAACACCGCCGAAAGGGCGGCCACGGTGAAGGGTTTTTGAATATAACTCTGGGCGCCGGATTCAAGTATTTGCCGAGCCGGGCCATCCAAGGCAAAACCACTGCAGACCACCACCAGGAGGTTAGGGCGATGCTCCATGAGTTTGGGGTAGATCATGCTGCCGTCCATGTCCGGCAGGATAACATCTAACATGGCAAAATCGATGTCGCCCTTATATTGCTGGGCGATCTCAATGGCCTCCTTACCGCATTTAGCTTCCAACACATGGTAGCCGAGTTTTTCAACAATGGCCCGGTTTACCTCCATGACCAAATGTTCATCCTCAACAATCAGAGCCGTACGGTTTGGTTTCGTAACGTAGGTCTGGGTTTTTTCAGCCACCTGCTCTTTGGCTTGGACTCCCGGCAAGTAAATGGAAACGGTGGTGCCTTGCCCTGGGGCTGACTCTACGTAAACATAGCCGCCATGTTTTTTGACGATGCCATATACGGCGGCCATGCCCAATCCCCGTCCCTGGAATTTAGTGGTGAAAAAGGGCTCGAAGATACGGCTGCGGGTTTGCTCATCCATTCCCTTACCGTTGTCTGCAAGCTGCAGCAATACCTGGTGGCCCGGTTTAAGTCCGGGATGCTTGCGGCATTTTTTCTTAGAGACATTGGTGTTGATCAAAGTGATTCTGACGCGGCCTTGGCCCTCCATGGCTTCGGATGCATTGGACAGGATCGCTGCAAGCATCATTTGCATCTGGGTCAGATCCACTTCGATATGGTCGGTTTTTTTATCCAGATCTGTTTCTACATCCACATAGGGGGCCATACTGTGCTGTACGATTTGCAGGGTCTCGGTGACAAATCGATGTGCTGATATGGTTTGGGTTTGAAACTTGCCGCCCCTGGCATAGGCGAGCAATTGGCCCGTAAGCTGTACCATTTTTTGGCTGGCCTGATTGATCGGTTCCACATAGAGGTTCAACTTGGCATCATGGAGACCGTCCATATGAATCAATTCAAGATTGCCGAGTATGACGGCCAGTGCATTGTTGAATTGATGGGCGACGCCCCCCGCCAGGGTGGCGATGGCTTCCATTTTTTGAGCTTGCTGCAGACGGGCGGATAGACGGCTATTTTCCATTTCTGCTTTTTTGGCTTCGGTGACATCCACTGCAAACGCCAGGGCACCGTCGTAATTACCCAACGAATCTGTTTGGGAGATGGCGCTGAGCAGGACGTGCTTTTCCTCACCGTTGCGGGTGATAAATTTGCAGGGACGGTTTTTGATTTGACCGGAGTGGTGTAATTCCGGGAATATGCTCTCGGCGGCTTTCTCCCGGCTTTCAACAGGAAGAAACTGGAAAAAATCGTACCCAATCACCTCTTTACGCGTATAGCCTAATGTTTCTAGCCAGAGGTTGCTCGCACTGGTAATGGTATTTTCAGCGTCCACGGAACAGAGCATCACCGGGGTATTGTTATATAGGTCGCGATAGCGGCCTTCGCTTTTTTTTAATGCATTTTCGACCTGTTTTTCCTTGGTCACATCACGTCCGCAGCCGACGGTGCCGATCATCTCTCCGCTCGGCCCCCAAAACGGCGATTTGTGTACATCGAGCACCAAGTATTGGTTGCGGACCAGCCCCTCCTCCAGAAAACGACTGGATGTTTTCGACTTTTTAACACTGTTGTCGGAACTCAGGCATATTTCACCAAACGTGTGATTGTGGCCGGCCTCACGTTCCCGTTGAGCAATCATGACATCGTTTTTACCGAGGGCCTCCTCCGGCTGCTTGCACTTGAGAAGTTTGTCGCATATGGCTTGATTGGCAAATATATAACGATTGTTCATGTCCTTGGCCCAAATGAGGTCCGGTACATTATCGGCCATCAGGCGCAGCATTTTATAAAGTTTCTGGTATTCGCTTTCACTCTGGTTCAAGGCGGAGTCCATGCGAATACGCTCTTCCTCTAAAGACAAAGCTTTGGCCAGGCTTGTAATGATATGGATATCGGTTTCATCGAACCGGCGCACCCGGGTATCCGCCACTGCTAGCGAACCGATGACGTGATGATCGCAAAGAATTGGACATCCCAAATAGGATTTAAGGCCAAATTGTGATACATACGGATCACTCTCCTGGAAGGGGGTCTTGGAGATATCTTCCAACACCACCGGCCGGTTTTCGCCCCGGATGGTCGCTTCGTAGCAGATATGCCCATCGGGCTCGGTTTGAAAAGGAAAATTGGGCGGAAGGTTGTAGCCGGCCATGCACAACAATGTGTTTTTTTGTCGGTCTAAGCGATGGTAGAGGGAGCAGTTGCAGTTAAAAATTTCGCAAGCTTGGCGTACGATGACGTGGATGTTTTGAGCCGGATCAGTCCCCAACTTATTAAAGAGATCACCTAATCTGGAGATTTGGTGCTTGTCTTTCGAATACGTCTTATCGCTGATATAGAATGATTTGGTTGGTTCTTTGGTCAGTTTCAAACCCATTCAAGATCCTCCTGCCATGCTGACCCTCTCCCTAAAGCTATATTATAGCTGATGCGGATCCAAAGTCAAATGATGGCTTGCAACCCCATGTACTGAGATCTTACGCTGTCAAAATCATTATCGACCCAATCGATTTCGTTCAATAAAAGCCATGGGGCCGTTTACATTTTTTGTTTTTTGCCATAGGTACGTGGCTTTAGATAAGTACAACCCTGAATTTTGGGCTGAGCTTGATGACAATGGACAATCCGGGCCGCAGTGGCAAGACGAAGCCTAAACAAAGTTGTGCCATGCGGAAAACCCTTTTCATATACTGAATCCAATGAATTGTAAAGAACTCTATCTGATTAATAATGGGTTGGGGTTTACACGAAAGCGGTTTCATGGCATTTTTCAAGGGTATTTTTCTATTACAACAATGTAGTGATATAGGTTGCGGCGGCATCCGCTCCGTTTTCAGCTCTTTTGGGGCCGCGTGGAAGGCTCAGCAACTCCGGCAAATACGCAACCCATCCACCCGTGGCATAAGACGCCGGCGGGATAGCGATGGAAGAGATGCGCTTTTTTATAAAGGCCTCCAGGGCGGCTGACTCCGGTGAGTGGGGCCGTCTGATATAGCCGAATGGAATACCGGATTGATATGCCTCGGAGACCGTGCTGTAACCCGCTTTTCCGACCAGCGCATCGGCTGCCGCCATCAGGTCGGGATGAAAAAAGGGGGAGTGGGTGGGCAGCAATATCACTTTTTTATGATCTGTTGAGATGGTGTCGGCCCCCGGCACAATCAGGTGGCAGCTCAAGTCCATGGGAAGTTTGGAAAGAAATTCAAACCGATCCGGCACCCCTCCCATGGTCACCAAAACCATTGGCTCCCCCTCCGGGATCCCCAGTCGCATGCGTATCTGGGGGCGGCTGGAACGCGCTTTCCGGCTCATCGGCGGAATCAACTCTGCGCGGTTGTTACGATGGCAAAAAGGCATTGTCTGGATGTGGTGATCCACCCGGCCAAACAAATGGGATAGATATGTGATGTGAGGCCTGAAGCGTTGCTGCTTTACCAAGTAATGTTCATAGATCCAATCCCAGGTGAAATTCTCTATCAGGACACTGGGAATACCGGCCAGGCGGGCAACCTCAATTCCCAAAGGTGCGATGTCGCAAATCACCATGCGGCAATTCAACCGGTTCAATTGGGTTGCCAAATGTTGGATCCATTTGGGGTCGTAGGGTAGCAGGCGGTCCAGCTGGTCGCAGGTGGCGGTTAAGTCCTCCTCCAATGGCGATATCTGAACCATTCCGATATCAGTTTGGACCGCGTGATATCCAAAGCTTTCGCCAATGGAGTTTTTGAAAAACGCTTTGGGACAGGTCGTAAACAATTCGAAATGGACTTCGGGGCGGCGCTCTAATATAGCTTCCATGACAGCGGCAGCACGGCTGGCATGGCCAAAGCCATGGGGTGTGATAAAATAGGCGATGCTGGGCGGTATTGGCATTTGCAGGGGTAAATCCTCTCTTTGTGCTCGATTTGCCGTTAATAACAGATAAAACAGTTATTTGGTACGACAATTACCACATCCCATCCAGGAGTATGGTCGAATGTCCAAAATGGATGAAACCCGTCGGCGGCAGCCGATCCTCTGGGTTACCGGTGCCAGCGGGACACTGGGGCATTGGATATGCGCAATGGCGCTCAAGCGTTGGCAGGTGTATGGTTTTCACTGGCAGCACCCGATTGCTGTGGACGGAGTAAAAGACGTAAGGGTCGACTTGACCGATGACAAGGAATTGCAGAGGCTATTTCACGTCATCGAACCCCAAGCGGTGATCCACGCTGCCGCTGTCACCCAAGCCGGTCTCTGTGAAGATGATCCTGACGCCACCCACGCTATCAATGTTAGGGTGCCGGCGTTTTTAGCAGATCTTTGCGCCGATCAACGTATTCCGTTTCTATTGACCTCCACAGATCTGGTGTTCAATGGCCGCGAGGCCCCCTATGATGAGCAGAGTGAGGTTACGCCTGTTAGTGCTTACGGCCGGCAAAAGGCCCAGGCTGAAGCGGCGGTGTTGAAGAGATATCCGGAAGCCCTGGTGGGTCGCATGCCCTTGATGTTCGGCCTTGGACCCCGCCTCTCTGGAAATTTTTCCATCGAAATGCTCACCGCCATCCGGCAAGGCTGTCCCATAAAGCTGTTCACCGATGAGTTTCGCACACCGGTGGATTTTCAGAGTGCGGCCCAAGGTTTGTTAGACGTTTTAGGGCGTGCAAAGGGGCTTATGCATTTCGGGGGTAGAACCCCGGTGTCTCGATACGCACTGGGGATTTTAATGGCGGAGCAGATGGGGGCCGATTCATCCATGCTGTATCCGGTTTCCATAGATACCCTCTCAACTTGCGTGACGAGGTCTCCGGATTGTACATTGAACAGTAGCAGGGCTTATACCTTGGGTTACGATCCCTTGACCTTGTCCCAAGGTGTTAAACGGGTTGTTGACCAATTTAATGTTATTTCCAATTCAATGATGAGGAGAGAATCATGATAAGGTGCTTGCTGAGCCTTGGGTTGGTTATTCTGGTAGCGATGGCCGGCTGTACATCGTCTGCCGTCGCCGATGTTTCCGGAGAGATTCCACCGGAATTGGCGCGTTGGCGATCCTGGGTACTCCATGGCGAGGAAGAGGCCTTATGCCCATCGGCTTACAATGACGGCGCTATTGTGCGATGCCAATGGCCGTCCCAATTAACCGTTGATGTAAAAGACGACGGCGGTCGTTTTGAACAACACTGGTTGATGTTTGCCGACGGATGGGTCTCCTTGCCCGGAAGTCCGGTGATGTGGCCCGACGGCGTGATCGTTGATGGTACCTCCGCAGCGGTTGTGAACCGGGACAACCATCCTTGTGTAAAATTGACGCCGGGTGAGCATCATATCAAGGGCCGTTTTTATTGGATGCGCATGCCGGAGATGATGCGGGTACCACCATCTGTGGGGCTGATTTCGCTGACGGTGGGAGGCCAGAAAATCCAATCCCCCGTTGTTGATGTCCAAGGACGATTGTGGCTTCAAAGGCGTGCGGTACAATCCGGCCAGGAAGATCATCTCAAGGTCCAGATCTTCAGGTTAATCAATGATTCCATACCCATCCAGGTGACAACGCTGTTGCGCTTATACGTTTCAGGTCAAGCGCGGGAAATTCATTTAAAAAATGTGTCGCTTCAAAATTTGGTACCCATGGTGCTCACCAGCCAGCTGCCGGCCCGTTTCACGTCAAAAGGTGCTTTGATGATTCAGGCCAGGCCCGGTCGCTGGGAGGTGCAGTTGGTCGGTCGAATGCCGGATTTTATGACCAAGATGGGTATGGGAGATTCACCCTATGGAGATGAGGTGTGGTCGTTTCAGCCCCAGCACCACTTGCGCATGGTGGAGATCGAGGGGGTCCCCCAGGTGGAACCCGGCCAGACTGAAATGCCCAATGAATGGCGGAAATACGCTGCCTATTTGGTAAAACCCAAAGCCACCATCCAATTTAAAACGATACGGCGGGGTGACCCTGATCCGGTCCCGGATCAACTCAGTTTGTTCCGGCGCTGGTGGCTCGATTTCGATGGGAAGGGGTTCACCCTGCAAGATACCATTGACGGAACCGTCAGCCGGCAATGGTATATGGCGATGAACTCCCCCGTGGTTTTAGGCCGTGTTTCAGTGGACGGGAAAGACCATGTGATTACCGCCCAAGGTGATTTGAAAAAAGCCGGCGTGGAACTGCGTCGCGGAGATCTGAAGCTGCAAAGTGACGCCCGGCTGCCGGTACGATCCGGTTCTATCAGCGCGGTGGGATGGGACCATGATTTTAAGAAAGTAACCGGTGAACTCCATTTGCCTCCAGGGTGGCGGTTGATGGCCGCCATGGGGGTGGATCAGGTGTCGGACACTTGGTTGCAGCGATGGTCCCTGCTCGATTTTTTCGTGGTGTTAATTATCGGATTGGCAGTGTTCAAGTTGCGCGGTTGGCGCTGGGGGGCGCTGGCGTTGACCACCATGGTGCTGCTGTTTCACGAGCCGGGTGCACCACGTATGGTGTGGCTTCATATTCTGGCCGTATTGGCGCTGCTGCCCCTGCTTCCGGATAACTGGATCAAGCGTTTCGTCTCATTCTGGGGTTTGGGTGCCGTCCTGGTATTATTGATCATTTCCATTCCTTTTGTGGTGAATCAGGTTCGTTGGGGGCTATATCCCCAACTGGCCTCCCACAATGACCATCAGGCAGGGGGTCGTGCCCGGCCCCACGCGGTCAAAGTTCCCCAAGCGGAGTCCTCAAAGGAAGCAGGCCCCAAATTATTAGACAACGCACAACAGCGTCGTCAGCTTAAAGGGTCTTATACCTCCGCTCCGATGGAATCCGACGCCATGGGCAGGGGCGCAAAAGCGATTTGGCATCAGGACCCGGATGCGCTGGTCCCCACCGGTCCGGGGCTGCCGGAATGGCACTGGCAAACCGTTCAGTTGAGATGGAACGGCCCGGTGGCCAAAGATCAAACCATGCACCTGATCTTGTGGTCACCATGGATTAATTTAACATTGGCCATTTTGCGTGCAATCCTCCTGGGGCTGTTTGTCTGGGGTGTGATCGATTGGAAGTCTTGGTGGAAGTCTTGGCGGCAGAAAATTTATAACCAGCTCAGTCCGGGCAGCGCCCTGACGGCGATGCTGCTCCTATTTTTGGCGGCCCAATGGTCACCGGCCCACGCTGCCGGTGAGGGGGAATTCCCTCCGCCGGTGATGCTGGATACCTTAAAACAACGTTTGCTGGAACCTGCCGATTGCCTGCCCTTTTGTGCGGACATATCCAGGCTGCAGGTAGATGTTTCCGATGATGATTTGCGGATCATGCTCAAAGTGCATGCGGCCAATCAAATTGCGATCCCTCTTCCGGTGAATCGCAAATCATGGGCTCCGGATCAGATCTTGTTGGACAATGCTCCCATCAGCGGTATGGGGCGGGATGATAGCGGCGGCCTATGGGCGGTGGTGCCGCCGGGTTTGCATACGGTGATCATGTTGGGAAGTGTGGCCCAAGAAGCTATGGTTCAGATACCGCTGCCGCTTAAACCGCATCTGGCCTCCTATGTGGCCAAAGGGTGGGCGGTCCAAGGGATTATGCCTGATGGTACGGTGGGGTCGAGCGTACAGATGAACCGTATCCAGGAGAAACAATCTGCCCGAAGATCCTCACGGGATAATGGCGCCCTTCCGCCTTTCCTGCATGTTCGGCGAGAGCTTCATCTGGGGCTGACATGGCAGGTGAACACCACCATTGAGCGGGTGACACCCGTGGGAACACCCATAGTGGTCAATTTGCCGTTGCTGGCCAACGAGTCTGTGACCACAGCCGGGTTACATGTGGACAAGGGCCATGCGCTTATCAACATGTCAGCGGATCAGCGCAGGGTCTTTTTCTCATCCGCGCTTAAGATCACGCCGAAGATTCTATTAACAGCGCCGCGTGCGGTGCCGTGGACAGAGTCCTGGGTGCTGGATGCCAGCCCGATTTGGCATTGCGATCTGTCGGGTATTGCCGTGATTCACCACCAGGGCCGCGCCGGTCATTGGCAACCCCAATGGCAACCCTGGGCCGGTGAATCCGTCACCATTAAAGTGCATCGTCCCAAAGCCATTGAGGGGCAGTCCTTAACCCTCCAGAATGCCGACCTCACCCTTACCCCGGGACGGCGTTTTACCCGGGGGGCATTGGCTTTAAAAATCAACTCCAGCAGGGGCGGGCAGCATATCGTAGAGCTGCCCCCCAAGAGCAATCTGCAGGAGGTGCGGGTCAAAGGCAAAAGCCTGCCTGTTCGGCAGGATGGTCAGTGGGTGAGTGTACCGCTTACGCCAGGCCAACAGACCATTGATATCCAATGGCATCAATTGACACCTTTTGAGACCTTGTTCAAGGTGCCTTTGATCAGGATCGGAAAAGAGGCGGTCAATGCCACCGTCACCATTAAGATGCCTCAAAAAAGATGGATTCTGCTGGTGGGCGGGCCTCGCTGGGGGCCGGCGGTTCTATTTTGGAGTTACTTGGCGGTCATCGTATTGGCGGCGTTGGGGTTGGGGCGGCTGACCATCACCTCTTTGAAGAGCTGGCAGTGGGTCCTTCTAGGGCTTGGTATGACCCAGATTCCCACACCCATGGCTTTGATTATTGTCGGTTGGCTGTTGGCCCTTGGTTTCCGCCAGAAGCGGCCCATGCCCAAAAATTGGTTAGGTTTCAACACTTTGCAGTTGGGATTGGCGCTGCTGACCCTGCTGTCGTTAATTTCCCTATTCGCCGCCGTGAAAGCCGGACTTATCGGCCATCCGGATATGCAAATCGAGGGCAATAATTCCAGCAGCTGGGTCCTCAACTGGACCCAGGATCGAATCGGAGAGGATTTCCCCCGTCCGTGGGTTTTGAGTTTTCCCATATGGATCTACCGGGGTCTGATGTTGGCCTGGTCTTTATGGCTCGCCTACGCCTTGTTGGGTTGGCTCAAGTGGGGCTGGCAATGTTATGCCAAAGACGGAGTATGGCGGAAAAGGCCTCCCAGACCCAAGAAGGCGGTCAAGTGGACGCCGAAACCGTTCACGGAATGATCCGCGACCGTTGACTCTGTTGCCGTGTTTCATTACTATGGCCTGCATTTAGGCTTGGCCGAGGGACCGAAAACGATTCGGGTTTGGGGGGTACTCCCCCAACGACGTCTACGTCAATGCAGGACTATTTTGGCCGTTGTTGTATGCAACAATAGGGTATGCCACCATGCTTCAAGAGATATCCATTCGTAACTTTGCGATCATCGAAGACCTTACCATCCGCTTTGGGTCCGGTCTGACTGTTCTGAGCGGTGAGACGGGCGCAGGAAAATCCATTATTATCAATGCTGTCAATCTCTTGTTGGGCAGCAGGGCCTCTTCGGCATTGATTCGGACCGGGGCACAAAACGCTGAGTTGGAGGCGCTGTTCAGGATAGCCCCTGAAAGTGATGTCGCCAAAACCATGGTGGAACGGGGGTATGACCCCCGAGAGGGGCTGGTGGTGAGGCGCATTGTTTCGCGTAGCGACCGTCATCGTATTTACATCAACGGCAGATTGGCCACCATGCAGGTGCTCACCGCCATCACCACCCATCTGGCTAGCATTTCAGGTCAACACGTCCACCAAGGGCTGCTCAAAGAGGTAGAGCACCTGTTGATCTTGGATCAGTATGGCGGGCTGTTGAACCTTCGTGACGAATACCTGGCCTGCTACCAGGAACTGCTTCCCCTGATCACCAAGGAACAGGAATTACTGCGGCGAAAGGCACATCAGAGCGAGCAGATGGCGCTATTGCGGTTTCAACATGAGGAGATAGCATCAACCCATGTATCGCCGAATGAGGATGATCGTCTGGAAACAGAGCGATTGCGGCTGAAGAACGGCCAGATGCTCTACGAAAGGGTCCAGTTGTGCATCGACGAACTATATGGTCTCGATGGCGCCATGTTTGAGCGACTGGGCCATTTGGGAAAGGAATTGGCCAAATGCACGGCCGTTGATGAGTCGCTTGGGGTGCGTGCCGACGAGATGGATGCACTATCCTATGGTGTGGAAGATCTGGCCTCCAATTTAAGGGATTATCTGAGGCAACTCGATCTGGATCCGCAGCGGTTGGAACAGGTGGAGGAGCGCTTGGACACACTGAATAAGCTCAAACGCAAATATGGCGGCTCTTTGGCGGCTGTGCTGGAGTATGCCGCCCAAGCTACCCAACAACTGGATGAGATCGAGAACATAGACGACGCCATTGACAAGGTGCGGGATAATTTGAATGCCACCCATGAACGATTGTGTAAACTCGCCGCTAAGCTCTCCCAAAAACGACAAAAAGCGTCTAAAAAGCTGGCCAAAGAGGTTGAAGTTGAACTGGTCGCCCTTAAAATGGTCGATACCCGCTTTGCTGTCCACCTGACGGCTTTGGCCTCTTCCAAAGATGCCAGCCCTTATCTCCACCACAACACGCATTACTTGTCCGAGACCGGCATGGATCGGGCCTCCTTTATGATCGCACCCAACGTGGGTGAAGCCATCAAACCCCTTGCAGCCATAGCATCGGGGGGTGAATTGTCGCGAGTGGTGCTGGCCATCAAGGCCATTCTGGCGCAAAATGATTCGTTGGAGACGGTGGTCTTTGACGAAGTGGACGCCGGCATCGGCGGTGCCGTAGCCGAGATGGTGGGCAAAAAACTGTCGGCTTTGGCACGGTATCATCAAATCCTTTGCATCACCCATCTACCTCAAATTGCCAAATACGGGCGGCGTCACTTTCGTATTGAAAAGGTGATCGCCAAAGGTCGTACCCATACGACGATCAAGCAATTGAACGAGAAAGCGCGTGTGAAAGAAGTCGCCCGCATGTTGGGAGGTGAGAAGATCACCCCGACCACCCTGGATCATGCCAAAGAGATACTGGCGAGTACCTCGGCCAACTGAAAGCACATACGGTGCTGTTTTCTTGACATTACTGATGCGAAGGTAATACAAGGAGACGCCATACAATTGATTTTTAGGAGAATGTTATGCCGATTTTCGAGTTTAAATGCCTTAAGTGCCAAGAATATATTGAGATCCTTGTGATGGGGTCCGAAACCAAAGATGTGCAAATGAAGTGCACCAAATGCGGAAATGAGGAGCTGGAACGCATCTTGAGTTCAACCCATATTAATATGGCACCCAACGGTGGTTCGAAATCACAGGTCAGCACCCAAACGAGATCCTGTTCCAACGGATCATGCACCACATGGGATTTGCCAGGGCACACCCGCTAAGAAGCTATAGGCTTTAAGATTCGGATCAACGGGGCGGGGGGCATCACCATGGCCGCGCACGCAATCCACAAGCAGGAAAAAGAGCAGTTCCAAAAGCTGTTTAAGCAGGATCGCATTGATCGCTTTGAGGATCGACTGGCGATCCTGGATGTGTTTTTACAGACAGAACACCATGCCACCGCCCATGAGTTGACGGCGCTGGTTCAAGAGCAAGGACATTCCTTCTCTCCCGATTTTGTAAAAGATACCATTGATCTGATGTGCCATTACGGTTTCGCAAAGCAAAATCGGTTTAACAATGGCGAGCCCCGATATGAGCACCATCATCTGGGGCAGCACCATGACCATATGATCTGTACCAAGTGCAAGGGGATTTTTGAATTTCAAAATCCGTCCATGGAGCAGCTGCAATTGAAAATCGCTGCTGCAAATGGATTTCATGTGCTCCAGCACAAAATGGAGCTCTATGGGATTTGCCGCCACTGCATGGATCGGCAGGATGCCTTGATCCCGCTGGGGAGTACTAAAAATGGAGAGCGGGTAGTGATCAAGGCCTTTACCGGCGGATCGGCCGCAAGGCTACGGTTGCTCAGCATGGGGCTGCGCATCGGTGATGAAATCGAGATTATTACCAATGTTAGCCACGGCCAACTGGTCGTTGCTGCAGATTTCAAGAGGTTGGTGTTGGGCCGCGGTTTGGCTCAAAAGATACAAGTGGCGCTGGCCTCGAAATAAGAGGGGCGCTATGGCCTGGCTAAGGACTCTCACAAATCCAATTTTTATATTTAATTGATGAGGCATATGAAAACTCACCTTTATATATGGGTCATGGCTCTGGTCATTATGGTTGCCGGGGTTGCCACTGCAGCCGAGCGGGTTGCGGTAAAGGGCAACGTGGCAAATATACGCGCCTTTCCCAACACTCAATCCGACACCCTATGGCAGGTCGAAAAATATCATCCCCTGCTGGTGGTTGAAAAGAAGGGTAAGTGGTATCGTATTAAAGATTTTGAAGGGGATATGGGATGGATCCATACATCTTTGGTGGATAAAACCGCAACGGTCATTGTAAAGGTCGCGCGCGCCAATATTCGAACGGGTCCGGGTACACAACACAACTTGGCGTTTGATGCCGGCAAGGGCACCCCTTTCAAGGTCCTGGAGGGCAAAGAGCGCTGGCTAAAGGTCCAGCATTCAGATGGCGATATAGGCTGGATTTTCAAATCCTTAACCTGGTGACAAGATGATGGTATATGACAAGATAGGCGGACCCGGAAAATTGGTGGTGGGTGTCGGATCGGCACTGATCGATATTTTGGCCCATGAAAATGATGATTTTTTAGAGAAAGTCGGTGCCGTCAAAGGCGGCATGACCTATGTAGAGAGAAGCGTGATTGATGAAACGGTGGCCACGGCCAGTCAAAAGCCAGTTGTGGTTCCCGGTGGATCTGCCTGCAATACGATGGTGGGGATCAGCCGATTGGGAGGCCAAGCAAGGTTTGTGGGCAAATGCGGCACGGGAAGCATGGGGCAATTGTTCCGTGCGGATCTCGCCCGGCAAAATGTCGAGCCCATGTTGTTAGAGTCGGATTCACCCACCGGCCGGGTTTTGTCCATCATTACCCCCGATGCCCAACGATCAATGCTGACCTATCTGGGGGCCTCAGCTGAAACCCACCCCAGCGAGATGAAGGCCGCTTGCTTTAAAGACGCTGTCATTGTGCACATTGAGGGCTACTTATTGTTTAATCGTGAGCTGTTCGTGGCAACCATCGAGTCGGCTAAAAGCGCCGGTGCCTTAATATCTCTTGATTTAGCCAGTTTCAATGTCGTTAAAGAGGCTAAAGCGTCGTTGACCCATTATATAGAGCACTATGTAGATATATTGATTGCCAATGAAGATGAGGCTTTGGCCTACACCGGGATCGAATCTGAATCCGAAGCCCTTTCCGCCTTGGCCGAGAATGTTGATATTGCCGTTTTGAAGATCGGTGCCCGGGGCAGCCGGGTGGCCCATATGGACCGTCATCTGCGTGTGAAGCCCTACGGCGACGGATCGGCGGTGGATACCACAGGCGCCGGGGACTTGTGGGCATCCGGATTTTTGTACGGGTTGGTCAATCAAATGCCGTTGGATCAATGCGGTGCGCTGGCAAGCCGGTGCGGTCATGCCGTTTGCCAGGTGGTGGGGACAAAGATCGAGCAGGAGCAGTGGATAACCATTCGAACATTACTGGAGGCATAATGGCCAAAAAAAAGGTAACCCGCAAACAGCTTCTCAAAGAACCGGATGAATTTATGACCACCACCGGCAAGGTCATTGGCTGGGCCAAGGAGAATACCAAGGCGCTGGTCATTGGTGTGTCAGTTTTTTTCGTGTTGATCATCATCGTTTCGGTTTATGGATATATCAATGAGAAAAGCTCTACAACAGCCCAGTTAATGTTCAGCCAGGCCGTGACAAAATACCAGACGGTAGCGCAGCAAAAGAGCGACGAGGACGCCCTTGCGGCTGTCAGCGCAGACTTCGATGCTTTGCTAAAATCCCATGGCAATCAGCCTGCCGGCCGGTTCGGGCGCATTTTCTACGGGCATATCAGCACGACGGGAAAGGCTTATGACCAAGCCATTGTGCATTACCAAAGCGCATTGGATGATTTTGGCGATGATTCCTCAATGACCAATGTCATTCTCAACGGCCTGGGATCAGCTTACCAGCAAAAGGGCGAATATCCCCAAGCCATTGAGAATTATAAAAAGATCGTCGACGGCCCCGGATCGATGCTTAAGGATGCCGCCTTGTTTAATTTAGGCAAGCTTTATGCGCAGATTGGAAAGGCTGAAGAGAGCAAGAAAGCGTATCGGCAACTGAGTGCTGATTTCCCCAATTCCATGTACGCCAATATCGTGCGTGAGAAAATAGCGGGATAATAAGGTATCTATAGGCTTTAAGATAATTAATTTGGCAAGGCTAGAGGGAGGAAGCTGTATTGTAATACCGCGACGACCGATAACGCAGTCCAAATTAATTATCTTAAAGCCTATATTATTCGTTTTCCGGTTTTTCGATCTGAATGCCGTATTTTTTTATTTTCTGGTTCAACCCGCTTTTACCGATACCCAGCAGAGCCGCTGCATGGGATTGGACATAGTCGGCCTCTTGCAGCGCCCTATGGATCATCTGTTGTTCCACATGGGCCAAAGTCTCATAAAGCGTCGCCTTTTTGGACAACCCATCCAAACGTAAGCGGCTATCCTGATAAGCATTCTTCTTGAAATCTTTGGGCAGGTCATCCACTCTTATGACTTGATCGGTGCACATGACCATGGCGCGTTCAATCACATTTTCCAACTCCCGGACGTTGCCCGGCCAGCTGTATTCAAAAAAGAGTCGTTCAACCTCCTGCTCAACATGGGAAATGGACAATCCTCCATGGTGTTCTGAGGTATACTTTTGAATGAAATGGGAAACCAGCGGCCGAATATCCTCCACGCGATCTCTCAGAGGCGGCAGAACGATGTGGACCACGTTCAGGCGATAGAACAAGTCCTCCCGAAATTGCCCTCGATGGATCTCCTCTTTCAGGGATTTGTTGGTTGCGGCAATCAATCGGATGTTGACCGATATGGGGCGAACCCCCCCCACACGCTCAAATACTTTTTCTTGCAAAATTCTGAGGAGTTTGACTTGCAGGGACGGTGAGAGCTCACCTATTTCGTCTAAGAATAGGGTGCCGCGGTCGGCGATTTCAAAGCGGCCTTTTTTCATGGATACCGCCCCGGTGAACGCTCCCTTCTCATGGCCAAAAAGTTCGCTCTCCAATAAGCTTTCTGCCAGTGCCGAACAGTTGACAGCAATAAACGGCTGGTTTCGCCGCGGGCTGTTGAAATGGATGGATTTGGCCACCAACTCTTTACCGGTTCCGCTGGCCCCCTCGATTAAAACCGTGGCAGTGGCCGGTGCCACTTTGCGAATAGTTTCAAACATATCCTGCATGGGTTTGCTTTTACCGATAATATTGCCAAAGCTGTACTGGGACTCTACGGCACTACGTAACTGCCTGTTTTCTTTAACCATTCTAAACATGGCGACGGCTTTGTGGACGTATAAGACCAGTCGCTCGTTGTCGAAGGGTTTCAATATATAATTGTAGGCCCCTTTTTGCATCGCCTCCACAGCCTTTTCCACTGTACCGTGTGCCGTCATCATGATCACCGGCAGCTCCGGGTCTTTTTCTTTCATTTTTTCGAGGAGCTCGATACCGTCCATTTTGGGCATTTTCATATCCGTGAGCACCAGGTCGATATCGGAATGATCCAGAATTTCGAGGGCTTCCTCCCCACTATGGGCTGTCAGGGGTTCAAATCCTTCATCTTGGAGCACGGCGCTTAAGACCAAGGGGTAATTTTTTTCGTCGTCTACGATAAGGATTGTTTCCATAACCAATATTCTCTATTATACTGGCAATTTTATGGACACCCGTGTACCGCCCTCCGGTCGGGCGCCAATGCGGATTTGCCCATCATGCGCTTCGATGATATTTTTAACGATCCCCAAACCTAAACCGGTCCCTTTATCTTTGGTCGTAAAGAAAGGGTCCCACATTTTTTCCATGGCTTCCATTTTTATGCCCGTTCCTTGATCCTCAAAGGTGATCCATATGCTGTTGTCGCCGGATTTTGCGGAGATGTCAATGTTCCCCCCGTCCGGCATGGCCTGCATGGCATTAATCAGCACATTTAAAAACGCTTGATAGAGCATATCCGCATCTGCCTGGATTTTGGGTAGATTGGGTTCGTAGTGGGTCTGCATGACGAACCCCTCTTCATGTAATTGCCACGATAAATACTCAATATTCTTATCAATAACGTCAACGATGCGGCAAGGGAATAAATTGGGCTCCCTTGGGCGGGCATAATTAAGAAAATCGGTAATAATATTGTTAAGCCGGTTGGATTCTTCGATGATGATATCCGGAATACGGGAAACCCCGTCGTCCGGCGTCATTTTTTTCTTTAGTAACTCCGCTGAGCTGCTGATAATCCCCAAAGGGTTTCGAACTTCATGTGAGACCCCCGCCACCATTTCGCCCAGGGATGACAAATGTTTGGCGCGGCTCAACTGTTCTTTCAATTTCAGTCGCTCCTGGGCACGCTTTTGGATGATACTTTCACCGCGCTTGACCACAATGGTCATAATCAAAAACAATACCAGCATAACGCCGCTAACGGTAATCAGGGTCAAAACCTGGAATCGAAAGATGCTTTTGTAATCATTGGATAGATCTTGAACGATCTCGACCACTCCCAGTACCGGGCCGGCAACCGGGGATAGCGGCTTCTCAGCTCGAAGGGCCGCGAACGTAATGATTTTAATCTCTTTGGGGACACCCAGAAACAGTTCCCAGAAGCTTCCCTTTTGAACCAGTTTCGAGGTCGCTTCACCTTTAAGCGCTTTATTAAAACCCGATCCGCCTAAATTTTCCAAGCCGATCAGCTCTTTGGAATAGCTATACGCGATGAGGTCTTTCATGCTGTAGATATTGACCAAATCCACCTTAAAACTGTGCAGCGTGCTGCGGACGACACTGTCCATGCGTTCAAATTGTTCCTGATTGCGCAACTCTATTTTTCCGTATTTGAGGCCCACCGGCAGGATAAATTGCATGAAGACCTGATGATTTAAATTTTCAATCAAAAGAAGCGCATAGTCTTCACTTTTGGTAAATTGCATTGATCGTATCCAATGCGTGTTCAGCATCGACAATACAATGGTACCGCAAAAAATGAGAATCAAACTGGAGAACGAAAAATATTTTACCAGGCGAAAAGGTTTAGCGCGTTCGGATATTTGACGAGATTGCATGGAATCCTATGGCTGAATTTAAAAGTATAAATGTAGGCCTAAAGTTTGCATCGATGAAGCCGATGACAAGGATGTTCCATTACATCGTTTCATGTTAAGGCAATACATGCTTGCTTGTAAGATGGCCATTTCGATATGAATATATAAGGAACCCGGCGTGCTAAGTCAAGAAACGCTTAAATCATTCGCCCCACATACCAGCAGTTCTACCGGGTTTAGCAGGATAACGGTACCAAAAAGATCAAAATCAATAATCGGAAAGGTTGAACAGCCAAATTGCTCAAGGATGCGACACAATATGGTGGTGTCGGGGTCATCAAAGCACAATATAGTCTAACTAAACAAAATTATATGTTAATTATATATAATTTTACTTGACAGGGCTAAAGTTATTATCAATTATGACGACAAGAAAGAGAGAGAGGCAACCAAGAGAGGCAATTAGACGATCAGTTTGCCTGGAATCAGATGACATTTTTCAAACACAAGTGAGCATTATATTGAACATGGCAAAGAACTCTTTAAAAAAAATTCGTGAATCACTGCTGATGAGCAAGTCGGAGCTCGCCAGAGAAGCAAATGTTTCTCCAATTACCATTTCACGAATTGAGCAGGGAATGCCTTGTCGCATGGAAACCAAACGGAAAATCCTACTAGCGCTAGGATACGGTTTGTCAGATGCCAAGAAAATTTTTAATGAATGAGATGTGATTATGTTTGGTGCCAAACGAAATAGAATAGTAGGCTTGGACATTGGATCCAAAACAATCAAAGCGGCTGAGATCGTGGACAGCAAGAAGGGATTTACGCTGTCCAAGTTCGGCATGAGTGATATCGCACCGGGGCTTATAGAGGACGGGGCTGTCAAGGATCCCGAAGCTGTTGCCGACACATTGAAAACCCTATTTAAAACCTATGGTATCAGAAACGACAATGTGGCGCTCTCCATCGGCGGATATTCCGTCATCGTAAAGAAGATAAGTGTCCCCACGGCCACTGAAGACCAATTGCAAGACACCATTCATTTTGAGGCAGAGCAGTATATTCCTTTTGATATTAATGATGTCAACTTGGACTTTCAAATATTAGGTGAAAACGAGAATAATCCCAATCAGATGAATGTTCTCCTGGTGGCCGCCAAAAAAGAGATGGTCAACGACTATGTCAGCTTGGTGGAGTTGGCCGGACTTGAACCTAAAATTATCGACGTGGATGCCTTTGCCCTACAGAATGTGTTTGAGCTGAATTATGAATCCACCTCAGGTGAA
>CAJIBC010000194.1_pt1 | contig 31292 bp, 23 predicted proteins | sample 9199231 | NCBI WGS metagenome assembly CAJIBC01 (sample SAMEA7708282, study PRJEB35096) | sediment metagenome | biome: marine neritic benthic zone biome [ENVO:01000025]; feature: sediment [ENVO:00002007]; material: shallow marine sediment [ENVO:03000034] sea grass bed [ENVO_01000059] ...
AGTATAGATAGATAACAATTTTGTTCTTCAACATGGTTAGGCCTCCTTCCTGCCGTTGGTGAAAACCCGGCCCAGACCGTGCAGGGCGGCGCCCAGCAAGGCGCCGATGACGGCTAACCAGCCCAGGGTATCCAGCATCCCCATTTTGTCGCGACCGGGCATATATACACCGGATATGCCGGCCAGCCGGCCGTGGTTGCCTGTGTGGCACTCATTACATGCTACCACATTGTCTTTGGGCGCCACCATGTGGGTGGTGGGAAAATAGTAAGTTGAGGATACAAAATCGAATTGACCGGAAAACGGCACCCCCATAGCGTCCATGCCTCTGGTCAGAGCGTCTTGCCAGTCCAGCGTTGCCCAATACCCATGCTTGCCGGACAATAGCGGCGCCAACAGGTTGTTGTTGATTTTATCATAGGGCTGCACGCCCCGGTGCACCTTGAACGGGAAAATGCGTGAATTGGGGTCGTCCGCCATCCCCACCGGCCCGGACACCGTAACCACCTGGGCCGGATCGATGGTATCTTTAACGGTCATGGTACTCATGGCGCCGTTAAACCAGGCATACTCAGGTACAACGTTTTTCGCCCACGTCATCTGTCCTTTGATGGTCATATAGTCAACGGTGCCCAGCGGACCTTTTTCCTTATACTTTTTGCCGTCTTTTAGCTTTCCTGATTTGGACCAGTCCCAGGACATCTTGGTGGGCAGCACCCTGGCAAATTTGGGGATGTGGCAGCTTTGGCAAGCGACCTTGTCGGTGTGGTCGTTGGCCTTATGGCCCTGGTCATGGGGCGTGCTGCCGTGGCATGACTCACATGTAATTTTGGCCGTGAGGTCATTTTCAATCAGGCTCTTGCGTTCGGTGTAGGCGGGTTTTGAGTAGATGCGGCCTGCGACGTGGTGCTGCACTGTGGTGTGGCAGCGGGTGCACTCAAAGCTCTGTCCGTCGACGCCCATATGAACATCCAGAATCTTGTTGGGTTTGGATAGAGAGGTGTCCAGATCGCCATGCTTGACACCGTCGCCGCCGCCGCCTTTGAAATGGCACTCGCCGCAGTTCTGCCGGGTGGGTCGGCCAACGCTTTGGACCGCCGTCTGGATTTCGGCTTGAATCTCATCGGCAATGGCCACCTCTTCAGGATCCTTCGAGCCTGAAAAAGCTTGATAGTCCTCAAAGGCCTCCGACCAATTGACCTTCTTTTGGGAGTGACACGCCAGGCAGTTGACACCGCTTTTCTTCCCCTGCCAACCAGTATGACAAGAAGAGCACCCCTTGTCTTGCATTTTGTTGGTGGCCAGACAGAAGTTGTTCAGTGAGTCCCCGGCTTTTCCCAATTGTTTGCCCTTCTCGTCGGTATGGCCGACCCAGGTCCAGTGAATGGTCTTTTTGAACTGCTCCTGAGCCTCGGAGTGACATGAGATGCAAGCATCTGTGATCTCCTGTCCCTTTGCAAAGGTCTTCTGAAGCGCAGGGTGTTTGGTATGATCCGAAGTGGTCCACGGTGCCTGGGCTTTGGTGGCCTGCCGTGCCATGGTGCGGCCCGGCGCCTGACTGTCAGCTTCAGGGGAAACCGCCCACGCCGCTGGCATTAGAAGGGCAGCGCCCATGAATACCGCCATAACCCGTATCATATGGTTGAACCTTCGCGGTGCTATCATTTATTCATCCCCGATATCTATGGATGTTCATGATGATCCGGCAAAGCCCCCATTGACACAAGGGGCCTTGCCACGTTTGTTTCACGCGCCGATAAAATTGATCAAACCGGCTTTTTTAGCTCAAAACTGCCGTCTTTGTGTACCGTCATCTCGGCATCCAGGTAGAAAACATTTTTCATCTCAGGCCTTAAATCCTGCACCATATAAAAAGATTCACCACTGCGTGCACCGGTACCGCATACAAATACAATGGGCTTGCTCATGGGCAGGGTTTTTATCTTTGTTTCCAATTCATCCACAGGGATATTAATGGCTGTCTTGAGACTTCCGGTTTTAAATTCGTCTGCATCGCGGACATCAATGAGCATAATGCTGGTGGGGTCTTTTGCCATAATTTTTTTAAAGGCGGCGATATCGATGCTGCCTTCTTCCGCGCCGGCTTTCACCTGGGCAGGCGCCGCACTTGCAACCCTCTTTTTCCACGCCGGGTATCCGGCCGAGAAGACTTTTACATTGGTGTAACCCATGGCAATGGCTTTTGCGGCTGACTTGTGGCTTAATTTGCACTTGAAACCGCCGCAGTAGAATACCAGCAATTTGCTTTTATCCTGGGGAAGCTGGTCCTTAAATTTGTCGAACTGGGTATCTGGAATGGAGATGGCCGTGGCAATATGGCCTTTGTCATATTTTTTCCGTTTGGGACGCGCATCCACAACCACCATATCCGCCTTGCTGTCGATCTGTTTCTTCATATAGTCGACGGAGACAGAAGCATAATTTCCTTTTACTTTCATCCATGCGGGAAAACCTTTGGCAAAGACTTTCACATTTTTATAGCCAAGGGCTTCAGCCTTGCGGGCCGACTTGTGGCTTAATTTACATTTTAACCCGCCGCAATAAAAAATCAGAAGCGCATTCTTATCTGCCGGCAACTGGTCCGTCATTTTGGCGAACCGGCTGTCGGGAATACTCACGGCCATGGGAATATGGCCTTTGTCATATTTGGCCCGTTTAGGCCGGGCATCAATGATCATCACATTTTCCGCCATGGGCACTTTAGCGTACTGTTGGACAAAGGCCACATCGACAATATCATGAAAACGCCAGTCCGGCTCGGCCGTTGGCTGTGGTGCCGGTGCAGTGGTGGTACAACCCGCTAGCAAGGCCACCAAAAAGATGGCGCCAAAAATTACCGCAACATGCTGTTTTGCTTGCATAAGACTCTTCCTCCCCCCCCACCCTTCAAAAAAAAAGATGTTGGTGCTAAATTGATTATCCTCTATTTGCATTTGGCCGGTGTCGGTGAATCAGCAGCATGGTCGTGCAGATAGGTGTAAATATCGCTCAATTCCTTATCACCAAGCTTGCTCCACTCTTCCGTGCAACCGAATTGCCCGAAGTCTTGCTTATCGAATACCCGGGTCCACTGGGACTGGGTTTTGGTGTCAGGGCTCAATGGCGGCTTTTTGGACTCAACTTCACCACGATCGAAACAAGCGCTGTAAACCTTGCGATAGGTGTATTTGCCTTTGCGCTTGTTCCCTCTATCAATGGCCAGAGCGGAACCTATAAAACTGATGGTCAGCAGTACGGCCAAAAGGCTGATAACGGTTTTTTTCATGATAATGGGTTTCCTTTCATTTTCGATTGAAATCTATTATACAATTATACATTGCTCCGAGGGAACGGTGGGTCCCCCTTACACCCTTTAATCTCTCCCATGAAGATAGCAACCCACATGCCAATTCAACGCCAGGATCTTAAATTAATCTATTTATATGATATTATTGGAATTAACTACATATAACCGCCGATGGAGCAGCGGCTTACACCGGGGGGGGTTAACAGGTATTGTAGGAATAGGATTAACAGTTGTTAACCCTATAGTTACACAAAGAAGATGGCAAAGTTGATCTCATCACATCATAGAAGTGGTGCCATAATGATCAAAGCACCACGCAGCGATCGCACGCTTCGATGAAACCACGCATCTGTTCCGAGCTGACGGCAAATGGTGTCACTGTTTTACTGACGTGATCCATGGCCGGAAAATCCGGTGTTGCCCCGGAACCGACGCTGATTTTGACCATTTTGTGCAGATCGATAAAGTCCGGATGCCGGATCAGCCGTACGGCCGTTCCGGTCATATGAATATGCACGGACAGACCTTTGGCATGGGCCGCCCGGGCCAGGTGAATGACATAGTGTGGGTATCTATCTGAGGTTAGGAGTAAACCCAGTCTTTTCAATGTGTCACCTTGTTACCACCAACTGATAATTTTTTCGTGCGCCATGATATCCTCCACCAAACGGGCCCAGTCAACGTTCGTCCCGGCAACATCGTCGGGATATAAGCTGACGACGGTGGCGCCATCTATGCCGCTCATAGCTGAAATTATTGCAGCCACCGTATCGTCCGGCACACTGCGCAGCAAATGCAAGATTTTAGACATAGGTTGACCTCAAATGGGAATGACAAGTTCATATTGCCTCAGCCGCTGTGCCATACGTTCCAGGGACAGGCAGGCAATGCCAGCGACGGGTTGATCTGCATAGCAACGAATGTTCCTATCTTTTAAGGACTTCTGGAGTTTGTCGAGGGGCATCTCTCCGTCGCACACCTCTTCTCCCAAAAAGAAGATGGCAACGGCAGCCCCGAAGCCCAGCAGGGAATCGCTTACCTGCAAGGCCTCGGGCCAACGTTGGGCGCTTCGGATCAGGAGGGCAATCGAAGGCTGTTCTATCACCTTTTCCATCCAAAGGTATTCAAACCGTGCTATTTAAAACCGCAGGGTCGCAGACAAATACCCGACCCAGACCTCGTCAAGCACTGCGTTGAGGGCGTCCAAGGAGGTCAACTCGGAGATCTTGACCGGTTCACCCAAAGGATTGCCACTTCCGGAATACGCGTAGTCATAATACTGGCCGCCCAGGGTCAGGAAAAAATTACCCGGAAATATGTCTTGGTGCCAATAGACTTCCCATACCTGGCCCCGTGCGGCAAGCTTGCTGGCCACCAGGGAATCCTCCGCACCGGTGAAATTGAACCAGTATTGGGACCCCCAATTGTACTCGATCCCCAGGCGGGCATTCCATGGCAGGTTGAAAATCACGCCGGCGTAGATGCCATATCCGTCCTGGGATTCCAGCTCGCCATTGGAGCTGAGCAGGCCCATGCCCATAATTTCGTAAAACGGGTTGGCGGAAAGATTTGATGGTGACGTATGGGTCCATGAACCCGACACGAAAATGTCGACATCGGCCCCTTGTTCCGCCAAATTGGTTCGCAATAAAAGGGAGGCCGCATCCCAATCTCCAAGATTGGTCATGGGCTCCAATCGACTGATGTAACCTCCGGAATTGGCATCAAAGTAATATTCGTAAGTGCCGTCCCCGTCCGTGTCCTGTTTGGATACGATGAACGGCATCACCGTTAAACCGGTAAATCCGTCGGTGATGTCCGAAGCGTGGGCGTATGTCAGACTGACACTGGTGGCATCGTTGTCGAACAGATCCGCGATAAAGCCATACATGTGAACATCTTCAACTTCCGGGCTGTTGCTGGCCAGCGACGACGAGTTGCCCCAGTCGCCCTCAAAGCCCACACCGTAACACAGCTTGAATGCAGAACCTGGAATACCGGTGGCATCCTCAAGACCGAAGGAGAGGGAAGCGCCGTCAAACTGCCAGTTGATAATAGTGGACAGAGGAGAGCCGCCTTCCAAGCTGTTGTTGCGGTACTCCGCAGGGGGGCCTTCGGTGGATGGGCGGCGTCCCATGGAAAAATTCACAGGAACCTGGCCGAGATCTTTTTTATAGTTGAAGTAGGCCCGTTCCATGTGAAGGGTGTCACCGTGGGGCAGGCTGGATGTATTTCCGTCATAGGTGACATCCCCCAGGCTGCCCGCATTGAATTTGACACCGGTACTGTCCCCAAACACTTTATACGCCGCCAGCCGACCGCCGAAGGTCAACCGGGGGTTGATGCGGGCTTTCATATCCAGCCGCAGACGGTTGGTGTAGATGATGTCGTTGTCCGCATCAACTTTTTCCACCGGTGGTATCATCCCGCCGCTCGCCATGGCGGCGATACCTCCCTGAATCTGGGCCAGGGTCCCGCCATTGAAACCACCGCTGCCTATGGGCGTGAAAAATCCATTGGTCAACGATGATGGTGCCGTGTGAATGTTTTCATAGTGCAAGGTTTCCGCCCGGGTTCGAAAATCGATGCCGAATGAGAGCTTGTCGGTGGCCGTGTGCAGTTCGGCCTTGTCCAGCCGCTCTTCGATCTCCTGGGCCTCTTCGGTCTGTTTCACGCTACGGGCTTCCATTTCATCCAGCTTTTTTTGCAGCATTTCCATCTGCTGCTGCAGTGATTCCAACTTGTTTTGAAGTGCCTCTGTCTCTTCGGCCGCCGTAGCCACCGGCGTCCATATACCCACCAGCAGCAACGCCAACACAACCACCGTCCAACCGGAACGTCGGTAAGGCTTGAACCATTTTACCATAGCCACCTCCTTTAGAGCGATTTCATAAGATTGTAATTTTTGTGCCGGCAGCGCACAGATGGCAAGGCTGTGTTTGTTTTACCGGCTGCGTGTGGTTTATGGATTGAGCAATGGGTGTGCCAAAAGTTCGGTATGATTCTAACCGCGTAGAATTACAGCCCATTAAAAATATTGCAAGAAGGCTTGCGGCCGTTGGCAGCTGTTGCTATGTTAGCAGGTGTTAACCCTGAAGGTTAACAATAACCCACAGGAGTATCGCATGCATTTATCGCGGTATTGGAAGACCATCGTGGATACCCTTCAAGATGGTGTGCTGGTGGTGGATCCAAGGGGCAGGATCATGGCGGCGAACCCTGCGGTCGAAGCGTTGACCGGGTATTCGCTCCAAGAGCTTATTGGACAGTCCTGCCGCATCCTGGACTGTACGGGATGTAAAATCATCGGTAAAGGATCAGGGCGAGACTGGTGTGGGCTATACAGATCCGGAGGGGTTAAGACCAAACGCTGCACCATTACCAACAAGGAGCACCGATCCATCTCCGTCATCAAAAATGCATCCATCCTCTATGATGAGAATGAACGTGCCATCGGCGCAGTTGAAACCATCAAGGACATGTCCGAAGTTGTCCGGCAACAGGATGAAATTCTTACCCTGCGGCGCACCCTGCAACTGGAAAACGGCTATCACGGTATTCTGGGCCGCTCTCCGGTGATGATGGCGCTGTTTGAAATGATTGAAAATGTGGCCCTTACCGAAGCCCCGGTATTGATCAACGGCGAGAGCGGCACCGGTAAAGAACTGGTGGCCCGGGCCATTCACGAGGCCAGTGATCGACGCGACAAACCCTATATTAAAGTCAATTGTGCGGCATTGAATGAAAACTTATTGGAAAGCGAGCTGTTCGGCCACGCCAAAGGCTCGTATACCGGTGCGGACCGTTCACGTGTGGGGCGTTTTGAAGCGGCCCATAAAGGCACCATTTTTCTGGATGAGATCGGCGATATCCCACCGTCCACCCAGGTGAAACTTCTGCGCGTGCTGGAAGAGAAAGAGATCGAACGGGTGGGAGAGCAGACCCCCATTAAAGTCAATGTCCGCATTGTTTCCGCAACCAATAAAAACCTTGAAGAACTCATAGGCAAAGGCCAATTTCGAGAAGATCTCTTTTTCCGCATCAATGTCTTTCCCATAAATTGCCCGCCGCTACGGGAGCGCGCCGAAGACATCCCCGCCATTGTACAGAGCTTTATACGCCATAATGCGGCCAAAACCGAAAAAAAAATATTGGGGCTCACCCCCGAAGCCATGGAGAAGATGACTGGATACAGTTGGCCGGGGAATGTCCGCGAATTGCGCAATGCTGTCGAATATGCCTTTGTGCTGTGCCCCAGCGGCGGCATTGGCGTCAAGCACCTGCCGCCAAAAGTTTTGGGAGATACCTTGGAGTGCCCTTTGCCCCACTGCCCCCAGGGCAGAGGTAAATTTGAAAAAGAAGAACTGCTTCAGGCGTTGCGCCAGACCCAAGGGAACCAGTCGGAGACGAGCAGAATTCTGGGCGTCAGCCGTGTAACGGTTTGGAAGCGGATCAAAAAACACGGAATCGATGTAAAAAAAGAAATTCGCGGGTAAACCCCATCACTTATTCTTCTTCGCATATTTGGCCGCATTGAGCCCGGCAACGCAGCCTTCGCCCACAGCTTTGGCCATCTGCCAGGGGGGGCCGCACACATCGCCCGCCGCGAAGATACCCGGGACATTGGTTGCCTGCTTTTTGTCGGCGGCAATATACGTCATCTCATCATCCAACATGATCCCCAAGGTGGTGGCCAACTCCATTATCCCTTTGGCGCCCTGTTCGATGAAGACGCCGGTGACATCCAGCCGCTGTCCATCATTGAGCACCAACGTATGGACTTCCGATTCGCCTTCAATGCGCTCCACCTTGACATCGGGATGACATATCACTGAACTGCTTTCCAGTTTCGCTTTCAGGTCATCTGCCACTTCCAACTTCTCGAATACCATATGAACGCTGCGGGCAATTTCCGTGAGTGTCAGCGCTCCATCCACAGCCGCGCTCTCACCACCCACCACAGCCACATCTTGGTTTCGGTAGAAGTTTCCGTCACAATCAACGCAGTAGGAGACCCCTTTGCCCAGTAGTTCTTGTTCACCCTCGGCTCCCAAGCGTTTCCGCTGGGTCCCGGTGGCAATGATCAGGCTTTGGGTCTCAATGGTATCGCCGCTCTCCACTTTGATTTCAAAACCCACGTCAAGGGGGCGTATGCTCAATACATCCTGCGCCATGAACTGCGCACCAAAATTGGCGGCCTGTTGGCGGCCTGTTGTGATCATCTCTTCGCCACTGAGTTTGAATATACAGCAAAAGTTTTCAATGTGAGCGCTGAACAGGCTGCTCTTGGCCTCTTTGCCCAGTACCAGTACCGACACCTTTCTTCGGGCGGCATGGATAGCGGCCTGCAGACCGGCCGGACCTGTTCCCAGGATAATCACATCAAAATGTTGGGAGCTACTCATCAAACGGCCTCCTTGGTTAAAGGGTTGTGTAAGACGCCTTATAATGGGTATGAATCCTCGAAAATCAAGAACGATCAGAAAAACCCATTCCACCATGCCGGCAGTTGCTTGAGACGCTCCATGGCACACTGCCGTCGTAGTCTGGGCGGAGCCCTAAAGATTTTTGCAGAGATGGGTTTTCATTTGAAGGCCTTTCAGCGATTGACCGATATAACGGTTCGTGCTACAAATGCAATATCGAATCCATATGGATATTGCTCCTTTTGCATCTCTTCTGAGACAAGTCGTCCACAAACTCGCACTGGTTATATTTTTTCTCCTAATAAACCATCAGCTTTATGTGTGGGAGGAGATATGCAATCAGAGGCCGGCAACCATTCGGTTCCCCAAAAATCACTGTGGAAAAAACTTTCCAAACCTGCCCTTTTAATATTTTTTGGAGTGCTGCTTGCCTTCCCCCTTTTCAGTCTCTCCTATTATACCATGGTGAGAACATCGACACCTCAGTTCTGCGCCTCATGCCATGAGATACAACCCGCTTACAATGAGTGGAAAACCTCAACCCATGTGAACAACGCCCAGGGCTTCGTGGCCGACTGTATGGACTGCCACCTGCCGGCTCCCCAGGACACCCTGGACTTTTTTTACGCCAAGACATTTCATGGGCTTAAAGACCTTTTTAAGCACTTCACCATTGGAACCTATGACCGGGGAAAGAACCGTCTGGCAGCTTACGCATCTTTCAAAAACGCCCAGTGTCAAAAATGCCATCGCAATTTGCTGGGTATCCCCAACAGCCGTGGCGCCCGATTGGCCCACAAGTCTACTTTATACCCGCTTCCGGGCATGGAGAAAAAGTGCGTTGATTGTCATCGCGACCTGGTCCACAACGCCTCAGACACTTACCGGTACAAGCAGTATCGCCCACCCTATCGGGCGACAGGGATGGAATTCTGAAAACCGATGGGGTGCCTTATTCCTGACATGGGATACATCATATTTTGAATCAACATAATGAAAGCAAATAAACCGTGTAGAAAAGGGGGTATCATGAAAAAGCTATTTTTGTTGGCGATTCTGTGGGTTGGAATTGTCAGCGTGGCTTCCATGGGCGCGGTGACTGCGGCCGCACAGAATTTGCCGAAGATGAAAGAGTACCGCATGGAGCGCGCCATGTCTCCCCAGGAGATCGCTTGTATTGAGTGCCATCGAGCTGAAAATCCTGGCCTGTTTGCCGACTGGTCCCAGAGCCGGCATGCCAATGCAAATGTGACCTGCCTGGATTGCCATATGGCCGAAGAGCACGACAAGGATGTCAGTACAAGCCATTATAAGCAATACGAACAGAGCGACAAAAAGTACGGGACCAAAGAGTATCGTGTGCCCGTAACGTCGGTGGTGACACCCAAAGACTGCTCCCGCTGCCATCCGGATGAAGCCAAGCAATACAGCCGGAGCAAGCATGCCAATACCATGGAGATCATCTGGAAAATAGATCCATGGCTCAACAAGGGCATGAACAGCGATTTTGAACGTATCAACGGGTGCTATCACTGTCACGGCACCATTTTAAAAAATACGGAAGAGGGCCTGGATCCATCCACCTGGCCCAATGTCGGGGTAGGGCGCGTCAACCTGGACGGCAGCCTGGGCAGTTGCACCAGTTGCCATACCCGGCATAAGTTTTCCGTCATGGAGGCCCGCAAGCCCGAAGCGTGCGGACAATGCCACTTGGGGCCGGATCATCCGCAGATTGAGATTTACATGGAATCCAAACATGGCGATATCTATACCGCCCATGGAGACGACTATAACTGGGATTCGGCGCCCGGCACCTGGACCCCCGGCGTGGATTATCGCAGTCCGACATGCGCCGCCTGTCACATGTCGGGAGCAGGTACCACATTGACGACCCATGATGTCACTGAACGACTGGCCTGGGAATCCCAAGCGCCTCTGACCATCCGGCCCAATGAGTTCAAACCCTTTCCGGCCAAGACGAATCCGGAAGTGGAGCGTGAAAAAATGAAGCAAATCTGCCTGCAGTGCCATGGCAGAACATGGACGGATGGGCATTTTGTGCAGATGGACAGGGCCATGATCGAATATAACGAGGTATATTTCAAGCCCGCCAAGGCGAAGTTGACGGAATTGTATGAAAAAGGGCTGATGGATAAAAGTAAATTTTTCGATGAGCGCCTGGAGGTCGAATATTATGAACTTTGGCACCATGAAGGACGCCGAGCGCGCTTCGGTGCAGCGATGATGGCACCCGATTATGCCTGGTGGCACGGGTTCTATGAGTGTAAAAAGCGATTCTCCAACTATATGGAAGAAGCCAACGACTTGATCAAGCACAACAAGAAAGCCTATAAAGCCGAAGATTGGCCTAACGCCACCGGCGACACCACGAAGCCGGAGGTTATTTTCGGTCAGCAAAAATAAATCCCATTGGCCTGTTGAGATCGGATTCGACGGCTCCAATTTAAACAGAACTTCTTTTGAAGGCCTACCCCGCCTCTTTTCAGGGGCGGGGTTCATATAACCCATCCAACTATGCGGTTTGCCTTGATTTACGTTCAATGCGCCTTATGTTTACCCAATCAAAGTCAACACTGGTATTATATCTAAAAATAGAACTATCGATTGGAGGAGCGGCACGATGAGCGATTGCCAAAAAGAAATTGACGCCTGCGCTCTGGACCTGGAGGCCTGCCAGAAAATGAAAGCCAGGGTACCGGAAATAGCGGAGAAAATCATTGAACATTGTGCGGGCGATGAGTGTTACACCCACATCGATTATGAACCCATTCCATCGGAAGGGTATGTGGTCGATCTCATCGATCAATTTCGTGAGCTTCTATTTCCAGGCTACTTCTCCAAAGATCCGTTGGATCCAGTCAATATGAAATACAGCCTGGGCCAAACCGTGTCGGTGCTTTACGATAAGCTGTCCGAGCAGATCATCCACCATATTCGGCATGATTGTCTACGATATGATCAATCCTGCAGCCATTGTGAGGAGAGCGGCCAGGCCAAGGCATTGGCTGTTATAGAGGCCATACCCACCATTCGGGCAATTCTGGCCACCGATGTCAGAGCCACGTTCGAAGGCGATCCGGCGGCCCAAAGTCATGATGAAATTATTTTCAGCTATCCCGGTATCTTCGCCATCATGGTGCACCGGGTGGCCCACCGGTTGTTTGAGCTGGGGATACCACTGCTGCCCCGCATCATGAGTGAACACGCCCATGGCGTTACCGGCATCGACATCCATCCCGGCGCCACCATCGACGAAAGCTTTGTTATTGACCACGGCACCGGCGTGGTCATCGGTGAAACCACCCAAATCGGAAAAAATGTTCGGATCTACCAGGGCGTAACGTTGGGGGCTTTAAGCTTACCCAAAAACGCCGGCGAACAATACCGGGGTAAAAAACGCCACCCCACCATCGAGGATGGGGTGATCATCTATTCCGGCGCCACTATCTTAGGAGGCGAAACGGTCATCGGTACCCGTGCAGTGATCGGCGGCAATGTATGGCTGACCGAATCGGTTCCAGCGGATACCACTGTCATCATGGAACAACCGCGACTCATCTATAAATCGGCCAATGCCAAGGCCAAAGGAGTATAACATGCGCATTTTCAACACCATCGAAGGCACCATGGGGCGCACACCTCTGGTTAGATTAAATCAAATGGCTGCGGATAGGTCCGCCGACATATTGGCCAAGTTGGAATTTTTCAACCCGCTGGGCAGCGTCAAAGACCGTATCGCCACCTACATGATCTCTGAAGCCGAACGTTTGGGACTGATCAACGCGGAATCCCTTATAGTGGAGCCCACCAGCGGGAACACAGGCATCGGCCTGGCTTTTGTGGCTGCGGCCAAGGGATATCGAATCACTTTGACCATGCCCGACACCATGAGTGTGGAGCGCCAAAAGCTGCTGCGACATCTTGGGGCCGAGTTGGTGTTGACCCCGGGAGCCGAGGGAATGAAAGGGGCCATTGCCAAAGCCGAAGAGATTCTGGGCCAAAACGACAATGCCTACATGCCCAATCAGTTTGAGAACCCGGCCAACCCGATGGCTCACCGGGAGACCACGGCCCACGAAATCTGGGAAGAGACCGAAGGCGGAGTGGATATTCTCGTATCCGGGGTGGGAACCGGCGGCACCATTACCGGCGTAGGACAAGCCATCAAAGCGAAAAAGCCTGGTTTTAAAGCGATTGCAGTTGAACCGGCCGATTCGCCGGTGCTTTCCGGAGGTGAAAAAGGGGCTCACAAAATTCAAGGCATCGGCGCGGGATTTGTGCCGGCCATCCTGGATCGCAACGTGATTGACGACGTCGTGACGGTCACCAACGAGGCGGCCTTTGAAACGGCCCAAAAACTTGCGGAACACCAGGGGATATTATGCGGGATCTCATCCGGTGCAGCAGTGTGGGCGGCTCTTGAGGTGGCCAAGCGCAGCGAGAATTCAGGGAAACAGATCGTGGTTATTTTGCCCAGCACGGGCGAGCGCTATATCAGCACCCCTCTCTTCAGGTGAGGAAAAGAGCACTCATAATCACACTAACCATCCGTTTTAATAGCATTAATCAATAAATACAAAAAATCATTCATTAAATAATTGACATTTCGAGCAATTTGATTCATTTAAATCACCATGCTCAAGGTCTAATTGTTGGGATGCACCACCATATACCATGGCAGGTCTTCGATTCTTCCCTGTTAAGGCGCAATGGTTTTTAGTCGGTAGAGCCGGTTGTTCACACGAAAGCCAGATAGGAAATAGTTATATGGGTATTCAAGAACGAAAAGAGAGAGAGAAAGAGCGGCGGCGCCAGCAGATCATCGTCGCAGCAAAAAGGGTTTTTTCTGAAAAGGGATTTAACAAAGCCACCATGGAGGATATTGCCAAGGAGGCTGAGTTAAGCCCGGGTACCCTATATTTATATTTTAAAAATAAAGAAGAGCTGTACGCCTCACTCTCGTTGCGGATTCTACAGTACCTTCATATTCGCGTATCACATGTACACAAAGAACAGGATGCCAATCCCATCAGTAAACTCGATGCGCTAATGGTGGCAATGTATGATGTGTATGATTTTGATCCACTGATCATCATCAACATGTTTCACTTACAATCCAGCGAGACGCTGAAGAATCTTTCGGACGACCTGCTGCAGGAGATAAAGGACCTTTCCAAAAAATCCATTGGTGCCATCGCCGATATTTTTAGAGAGGGAATTGAATCCGGCGTCTTTGTGCAACATCATCCCAACGCCCTGGCAGATATTTTCTGGTCTCTCTTCTCGGGAGTGGTCTTATGGGAAGCGAGCAAAAAAATTGTAAATGAGAAAAAAGACTACCTGAAGGAGACCTTGAAAACAGCGTTTGACATATTCAGGGGAGGGATTGTCCTTAAATAAGCCTAAGTCATTTATTTCAAAGGATCTTGCCGGATATCCGGCAAGATCCTTTTTCAATTCGGAAACGATATAATATCCGCTTTAAGCGTTACTCTTTAGGATGACATTGGTTGCATCCCGTGGGACCTGTGGGTAACAATTTTTCGCCCAGAGACGCTACTGAGGCTTCCATGGCTTTGTTTAGCTTTTTGATCTCCTTATGGCAGCCAATGCACATGTTATGATAAGCGGTTTTAAAATAACGCGCTTTCATAACCGGATCTTTAACCGGTTTGCCGTCTTCCATCTTGGGGGCGCTGCCGATATCATGACACTCGGAGGCAGAGCAACTCTGGATGGGTGCTTGGTTGTCCCATTTGTGGTGGCATTCTTGGCACGAATAGCTAAAATGAACGGCATGGGGAAAGACAACTTCGGAGCGCTTGGCCTCATCGTTAATCGGCTCGATGGTGATGTCTCCCATGGGCACACACATCTCATCATCCGCGACCAGTAAGGTCCCCCAGACCATCGTCATCAATACCACAGTCACCAACAATACAGACTTACGCATGTTTACCCCCTGTAGCGATAATCAGAATCGATGGCTCGAAGTGAGAAATTGAGCACACGCCCTATCTAAGACGGATCTATTTTTCAGGTGTTTGAGCGAAATTTTCTCTTACAAAACCATCCCATTTTAAGCTTCCATAAAAAATGGAAGAGATCCTTATAATATGTTCCGGAAAATAATTCAATCAGAATTTGATTGGAGGCTGATTATTAATTTCCGGCCGCATTGACACGGGCTTGGGCGCCTGAATCGATGGGCTCATCCGAGAGTGCTAACCTTACTGTTGCAAAAGTCGGAGGGCTCCAGAGTCAAGGCGACCGGAGGTGAAGCCCCGAGTTGCAATACTGCGAACCTCCGGCACCGCGGGATCTGGAGTCCTCCGGCTTTTGCAACTATGGTTGGGTGATTAGGACGGCCCTTACTGACCCGCATTCCGTCACCACCCGCTGCTGACGCTTGAATATCGACTGGTGCTCAGCCGTTACGATATCGGCAACGGTATGGTATCCTTTCACGGCGGTCTCAGAACTCCAATACCAATTGGCACCGCTGCTGGGAAAATAGGGCGTCTTTTTAATAATGGCCGCCAACTCGTTTGCGGCGGGCAAGCGCCAACCGCGATGCCCGCCGTGGCGCAAGGATTGAATGTATTTTAAAGCTTTATCGTATGTCAAACAACCGCTCAACTCCTGGTAAGAGTCCAAAATGGCCCAGGTTAACCCGGTTGACAAATCCGTAAACGTACCGTCTCCATTGGTACGATACCGGGAAGATCCAGCCAGTTTGGATTCCATTACCGCCTGCATCTTGATCACACGTTTTCTTCGTTTTTCTTGCTCCTCCCGCAGGCGTTGGATACGCGCCTGATCAGTTTGTTTTTTCGCCTCAATTTGTTGCCGTCGCAAACCGATTTGCCGCTCCTCTTTCAAGTTGTCCAAAAGAGATTGAGCATCGCCGGCATAAATTCCATTGATATTTTTACGGATATACCGATCCAACTTTTGCATGCGCGCAGATATGGCATTTCTTGGATTTGTGGCATAATTTTTGACCCTTATCCATTGGCGCTGGATGTTTAATTTCTGGTTAAGCCGGGCCATTTCCTTTTCGATATTCACCCGTTGGGTGGTTTGCGGATGACGTGCGAGGTAGGTCTTAAATTGCTGGTATGATTTCTGGTAGTCAATACCGGCTTCGTTCGCACTGCTGAGCAATTGGTAGTAATCACGCTTGTCTTCCAATTGGGATCTCAATTCAAGGGCTTTTTCTGATAGCCCAAGCCCTGCATAGGCTTCAATAAAATTATTGCAGTGTTCGATGCAAGCATCCCATCGCTTAATCTTTTCACACTGTTTGGCATCCTCATATAAATAGTCTAGATATTTTTTCCCCATCTCATTGATTAACACTTCAACATCTTTTTGATATTTCCCATCTGGAAACTTTGAAATATACTGCCGATAAGTATCCAGCCGTTTGTTGAAGTCAAGCCGCGCCGCGCGCTTTAGTTCTTCATAGTAGTATTGATCGAGGAGGTCCTTGATCTCCGTTATGGATTGACTGATTTTCTCCATATGGCGGCTATTGGGGTATTTCTCACGAAATTGACTGAATATCGCGATGGCTTTAGCTTCGTATTTCTCATCCACCGGTAAACCACTCACCTTAAGGGTGGCTTGCTCAAAGGCGCGATCTTCTATTTTCTGATTAATTTCGCCTATCCGGGTTTGGATGGCCGGTGCATACCCCGTATTGGGGTTTTCTTCCAAATACTGATTTAACAGGCCAATCTGTTGTTCAAAAGAGGGGGTTTTATCAACGCGCTCAATCATCTCTTCAAAACCATCGGATGCGCGACGGTTATCAATGATATGAAACGTTAAAACCGCTATGGCGGCCAATACGGCAAAAATACCAATGCTAATCCCGGCAAGCATTAAAAGAGGCAATCTTTTTCGGGGCGCCATGGGCGCCGGCGCCCTTTGGAGTCGCACTAACCGTTTGGCTGGTGCCCCCGGTGCCGTTGCACGCTTTTTCTTGGAACGGCCCCTGGGTTGAGGCGGTGGCTTTTCTTGGGGAGTACCCGCCTCATCTTTAATCTTTAAACTCTCCATCAAGATATGCATCAACGGCATGTTGATATCTCGGGTCTTAGAGGCATTCAGTGGATCGATATCGAGGGAAACGTCATCCCAGCTGATGATGCTATAGGCCGCTTCTTTCCCGGTATGGTCATCAAGTTCGGCACTTATCAATTCGCCTTCGGAAAGATGTAGTTCTCCTACGCGATGACGCGATGTCACCCTCAATGTAAAACTGCTCTTCTCCATCTCGGCCATTTGTAAAAAAGACGGCAGGCTGATCCCATGAATTTGGCCACCGATGTTGGCGTCCATCTGCGCAAATGCACCGTGAGAGGCGGATTGATGGACGAAATCCTCCAACTGCTGGTAGTCCTCGTTGGTCATCCAGTCCGAGCAATATCCCAAGTGGATCTCAATTTTGGCCTTATTGCGGCGCCAGGGCCACAACGCACCGTAAAATTGACCTGTTTTGAGATCTAGTGTAAACAGCGACTGATCTTTTTGGATACCACCCAGAGATTTGACCACTGAACTTTTACGGAGTTTGCGGGGCAGAGACTTGTCGGCGGGCTTGACCGGTTCCCCAAAAAATTTAGAAAGCACCTCTTCCAATTGGCCAATATCACGGCCCACCGATGTGGTTTGGTAAAGACTGCGAGAATCTTCGTAAAAACGCCTGTTAATATCTGGCAATGAATTGATTTCACTAACTAAATCAACAAAACCCGCCAAAATATCCAAGTGGGCTTTGATATCTGTAATTTCGTCGCTATCACTGGTTAATATATCATCAACAAGCTGCTGATCCATCAAAACTGCTCCTCACAATTGATTGAATACTCCGATTAACCTGCTGATTGCTATTGTGATTTGCACGATGTACTATAAAGAAAAAACCGTAGGATGTCAAAGGCAAGATGGGGCGTGACACATTGGATTTTTTCTATTACAAGAGTATTGGAAAAATTTACCGGCTCTGTTGACATCATCGTTGCAAAAAGAGCTTGTAATCCCCTTTAAACTAATACGACTGACATTAACACATTATTATGGCATAACCCATGAGCCCGAATAGACCGTTACGATTACAAATGTTGTCAGAGCACATGAACCCAACATAACCGAGCCATAGGAGAAAACCTGATGCCGCAGCAATATTATGAGCCGAAAGATTTGAGAGATTTTCCCAACATTACCGAACACGCTACCGCCCAAGGTGAGAAATTTTTCGAGTACTATGCCTCGGCCACTGGGGACGGCCATTTGACAGAGCGTGAAAAAGCATTGATCGCCTTATCCGTTGCCACGGTTCGCCACTGTCCGTACTGCATTGATGCCTATACCAACAAGTGCCTCTCCCTGGGTGTATCCAGTGATGAAATGATGGAGGCCATTCATGTCGGAGCGGCCATGACAGCTGGCGATGTATTGGCACACGCCACCCAGGTTCGTAAAATTGTAAAGAAAAAGGAAATGTAAGCCATGGAGCCCAGTGAACAGCTCGATTGCTTAGCTCACGTACCCGGAAATGTCTCTTTCGGAGAGAAAATTCGGCAGCCCCTATTTGCCGAGGGAATCCATATCCTGCAGATCAATGTGGGCCGGCGATGCAACTTAATGTGCAAACACTGTCATGTTGAGGCTGGACCACATCGCACTGAGTTGATGGACCGGCCGGTCTTTGAAAAATGCCTCGAGATCTTATCCGATCACCCCATTGGCACAGTCGATATCACCGGGGGAGCACCGGAGATGAATCCGCATCTGTCCTGGTTCATCGGCGAGGTCGCCAAACTCGACCACAGACTGCTGGTCCGTTCAAATTTATCCATCCTTCTTGAGAAAGGCTACCGTTATTACCTGGATCTCTACGCCGACAATGGAGTGGAAATCGTCACATCCCTTCCCGACTATCATCCCCAGCGAACTGATCGACAACGCGGGAAAGGCGTATTTGAGGGCGTCATCAAGGCGATGAAAGAGCTCAACTCAAGGGGCTACGGCAAAGCCGACAGCGATCTTCTTTTGGACTTGGTCTGCAACCCTGTGGGGGCCTATCTACCCGGATCCCAAGACGCCCTGACCCAAGAATATAAAAAGCGCTTGGCCCAAGAGCACGGTGTTGTGTTCAACCGGCTTTATAGTCTAACCAATTGCCCGGTGGGTCGCTATTTGGAGTACCTGGTCAGAAGTGAAAATTACGAAGATTACATGACCGAACTGGTCAATGCCTTCAACTTGTCAGCCGTCAATAGCGTGATGTGCAAAACGACGTTGTCCGTGGCGTGGAACGGGAACCTCTACGACTGTGATTTCAACCAGATGCTGGCATTGCCGGTCAACCATGGAGCCCCCACCCATATAGATATTTTCAATTTCGACCAATTAAAATCACGGCAAATTGTCATTGACAACCACTGCTATGCCTGCACCGCCGGTGCAGGATCTTCGTGCCAGGGGGCCCTCGAAGCGTAGTTCGGCGTCTTAAATGAAGCGGATGACAAGCAAGGCGACGGCTGCCGCAACCATATGAAAAAAAATGGCGGGAAAAATACTTTGGGACCGTTCACGCACCATACCCAAAGCCACTCCAAAAACTGCGGCCGAAAAGAGGCTCATTGCGCTTTGCAAACCGGAAGAGGGTAGTTCGCGGGTACCCGCGTAGAACATCAGAAAACAGATAAACCCAACGTACATCAAAGTGCTGCCCACGTTGGGCCACGAAATAAACATGCGGGTATCGTTGCGTTGAATACGGGCCCCCTGGGTCAACAATCCATGGGCCAGGCTTCGAAACAACAACTCGGAAATCAAAGGCATGCCGATCCATCCAAGGGCAACCACTTGGAGCCAATCTTGCTCCTGGGCCAGCCATCGGGGTGACCATACACCTCCGGTGGCACCCGCCAAAATGATGGGGGGGAAGAAAAACCACCATTTACTTCCCACGGAGTGAATCCAGCCATATTGCCATGGCCTGCAATAGGCAATAAATAACAGGGATATGACACTGGCGACCCATATGGCCAGGATGAATCCGGTATCAGGAAGCATCCAGATCATGTTGAGATCTTCTCGATCTAGCCACTGAGCTGGGTTCCAATAAATTTTTACGACTTGAGCGATCATTAAAATCAAGGCAACCAGTACTGCTGTCATACCAAATCGATAGGCTTGCTGCCCGAATCCCGATCGATTTACGGAGTCCCTACACGCAAAGGATATCTCCGCAGGGGATAATTTTGTCCCTGTCTCTCTGGGAGAACCGCCGATATCCGCCGCACCACCCCATTTATTGTTCTGGGTTCTGCATTTCACCGCCGGATCGGCGAAATTCAGACGGTCATATATGTCATCCAGGGTGATGGGCATGAATAGATCCATTTGGCGAACCGTAAAAGTGTTGGCGCCGGTTTTAAGAAAAACGATCCCGAGGCGGTTACCGTATATCTTATTCAGGTGAGGCTCTATCTCATAAATCCCCATATCGGCCTCAACCACCGCAGCAATACGCTGGTCAGACAGTTCGATCCGGGCCAATTCCTCAACGCCCTTGAAATCGGCAAACTCCCTGGGTTTATAGAAAATTTGATCAATCTTATGCAGGATCGAGGCGGTGTACACCAAAAAATCAGTTTGCCCCCAGCGCCCTTCCTTTTTCAACCCGATTTCATCACTGCGAAGGTGGTCGATGACCCGCTGAATTTTGCGAACCAGCTCCTGGGGTAAAGCGCTCAGGTCTTTGAGTTCCAGACCCAAGGCGTCGATTACGCCTTCATAACGCACAAGGGCAAGAAGAATTCGACGCTGGGTGCTGTCCTGCTTACCGATGCGGGCGTGATTCATTAAAATCCAGATGGACAAGATGGCATCCAGATCGGGATCATTGGCAAAAATATTCCACTCTCGACCCTGAAGATCCAACCCTTTCATATACATGACCAAGGTTTGCTCGCAGGTAGCCAGCGTAAATGCACGCACACAACCTTCGTGGTGGTCAAAGTTGTAGACCTGTCGTTCGTGGTCCATGAAAGGCTCACACTGGGCGACACCGTCTAAAAATATGGTGCCTCCAGGAGACTTGCGGGCCACAGAACCGGTCACGGATAAGCCGGCTTCGACATGAACATTCAGATTGGGGGCTTCAAGACAAATGAGAACTCGCTCATCGCCTTCGCCCTTAATGGTGTAGCGTTCCGGGAGGTGATCGGATAACTTTAATCGATCCTTTTTTACAGAGAGGGTTTTGGCCGGACCATATCCACCCATCTTGAATTTTTTAGCAGGCGGATCATGTAAATTTTTATGATCGGAGGCGTTCATCCAACAGTTCCATAAGCGTCAGATCCCAACGAGTTTGAGCTTGCCGGGAATCGGTCCAATTAAATCATGCCGGTTCGTCTGGATTCCGCATATTATCAAGTCCATAAGGGCAAGCGCGCAAGGATTCTCCCACACGCTTTTAAACCGCTCTGCGATGGTTCGGACACAATATCAATATCAGCCGCCGGAGCAGGGGTCAAGACTGATCGCCGCCAATGGGTTCAGCCCCGATGACACATCATATCGGGTACAAAAGCCGGGGGGGTGTGGGGATAATGGCTTAATATCATTCACCCCCACCCCGGCCCTCCCCCGTCAAGGGGGAGGGAGTTAAGGATCTAAGTTCAGCCATTCTTTAGGGTGATGAGGTGTACAGGGTGTTTTTCACAGCCCGCGTGATCTCTTCAAGTCGGTAGGGTTTATGGATAAAGCTCGCACCTAGCTGCAGCGCTGACCGCACGCGATCACTTTTCGTGTACCCGCTGGCGATCAACACTTTCTGGTCGGGGTATTTGGACAACACACGCTTAAAGGTCTCCAATCCATCCATGCCTGGATCCATGATCATATCCAGCAACAGGAGGTCCACTGGCTGTTTTTCAATGTAATCCAAGGCAGATTGGCCTGATGTTACAGCATCGGCCGCATATCCGAGTTCTTCAAAAATAGCCGTGGCAATCTCACGTTGTTCGGCCACATCGTCGACGACGAGAATCCGTTCTCCTCGACCGGTTAAGTCCTCTTGCTTTACTTTGCTCGCACTCTCTTCCACTTGCCTGTCAGATATCGGCAGGTAAACAGCAATGCTGGTGCCATGGCCAAGTTTGCTGTTCACTTCGATATATCCTTGGTGGTGATTTACCGTATCCCATACCACTGTCATGCCAAGGCCGGTACCACTGCGGCCCATCTTCTTTTTGGTAAAAAAAGGTTCAAAGATATGATCCAAGTCATCCTTATCAATCCCAATGCCTTGATCGGCTACCATCAGCTTGACATATCCGCCCGGTTTCACCGCACCGTATCCCGGCAATGCGCCTGTCAATTGTTCGTAGTCCAGGCTAATCGTGACGGTCCCCATCTCTTCTATGGATTCGGCTGCATTTGAAATCAAATTCATCACCAGTTTTTCCAGATGAACAGCTGACCCTAGCACCGCAAAGGATTCAGATCCAATTTGGGTGTCGATGCAAACATCGGGGTGATACCCCAGTATGGAACGGCACTCCGGGCCGTCGAGGAAATCCCTTATCAAGGCGGAAAAATCCACAGGCTCTTTCACCGCCACATTGCGCCGCGCCAATGTCAGCATATCTTGTACGATGGCGGCCGCTTTTTGACCCGACCGGCGAATGACGGATAGCGGGCGGTACATGGGATCATCTTTTTGCATCTTCATCAAAAGCAGATCAGGATAGCTCAAAATGCCTGAAAGAATATTGTTTAAGTCATGGGCCACACCAGCCGCCAGGGTACCAACGGCCTCCATTTTCTGGAAGCGCACCAGTTGTGCCGCCAATTCCCGGCGTTCGGCCATTTCTCGTTTCAGTTGTTGATTGCTCTCGTTCAGGTCTTTGGTCCTTTGGGTCACCAACCGCTCAAGCTCATCGCGTTTCATTTCAGCTTTCTTGGCCAGAATCCACTTCTGTGTCAGAGTGGACGCCAATTGGGCCACCTCCGAAGAATCAAAGGGCTTTTTCAAAATCAATAAGTTCTCGGTGATGCCCAACTTCTGGTTGATCTCTTCCCATGAGAAATCCGAATAGGCGGTGCATATAATGACCTGAATGTCCGGGTCCACTCGCCAAATCTCTTCGATGGTTTTGAGCCCATCCCACCCCGGCGGCATTCTCATATCCACAAACGCCAATTGGTATGGCATTTGGTGCATCATCGCAAATTTGATCTTTTCGAGCCCTTCACGTCCCTGGGTCGCAAAATCAAGGTCAAATTGATAACCACGCCATTTCGGCGGAAGTTGTTCTGTGCCAAGCAGTTCGCTCTCCAGCGATTCAAGTTGTGAAAGATCCGACTTAGCCGTTAAGATGGTGGCAAAATCCTTGTGGATATCAGGATTGTCGTCAATGATGATAATTCTACGAAGAGTTCCTGCTTTTTTTTCATTTTGAGGCATGCTCATTCTCCAGGGTTCGAATCGGCAGTTCTAAGACAAAGGTAGCGCCTCGTCCCGGCCCCGAACTTTTAGCCTTCAAAGAGCCGTCCATTTCGGTGGCGGCAATGGCGCTGCTGTGCAGACCAAAGCCGTGACCGTCATTGCGGGTGGTAAATCCATGCTGGAAGATACGGGTCAGATTCTCTTCGGCGATGCCCATACCACTATCTGAAACGGTGATGCAAAGGGTTTTTGGACGCGGGCGGTGCAATTTAATCTGAATTTGTTTGTGTGCCGCATCACCATGTTGAAATGCCTGTTTGGCATTGATGATCAGGTTGGTCAGTATCTGCAGCAGTTTCTGGCGATCCAGCACTACCCTTGGAAAGGGCACCAAATCTTTCACGACATATATGCCGTGCCGCTTGATGGCATCGCTGTTGAGGGCGATGGCATCCTCGATGACCTCTGCAATATTGACACTCTCGGTCAATCCGATGGTGCGGCTGTAACTTTGCTGCAGGCGAACGATATCCTGAATATGCTGAATATAACGCTCCAGGTCATCCAAGCCGGCACGAATGGCCTGGTGGTCTTCATTGAGATGGAAACTCATCGCCGACAGGTACTCGGGCAGTTTTTGTCCCCTGGTATCGTTGGCCATAAAGCCCGGTAAATTATCTCCCTGGTTTTCCATCAGGTCGACGACCGGTTTCAGTGATGCCATCTTGGACTGCCCGACCCTGCGCTTCAATTCTTGGGTGGTCACTCCAACACTGTTCAATACATTCCCCACATTGTGCAGCACATCCACGGCCATCTCCGCCATTCCGGCCTGGCGTGCGGTTTTGACCAACTCCTGGTTGGACCGATTAAGTTCTTTCACCATGTGGTTGAATGAATGGGCTAGGGATTGCACCTCATCTCCGGTTTGAATATCAATGCGTTGGGACAGATCTCCATCAGCAATCTTACGGGCAAACTGGTCCAAACGCTGAATGGGTACACTCAACTTTCGCGCATATAAGAACGAAGCGATCAATCCCCCCCCGACTGCCAACAGCGCCACCAATAGGGCACGGACATAGAGACCACGCAAATCCTTATAGAATTTTTCCGGGGAGAGCCCCAGATGGATCCAGCCCCATTCAATGCCCGAGTAAACCAGCGGATAGCTCAGATGAAAGGCCTGACCATCCGATAGGTCGTGCTCTACAAAGCGCCCGGCAATATCTCCTTTTCGGGTAACGGGTTTCCATAAACCGTCCAATTGATCCTGCCGCCAAAGGGTACGGGTATGCACCAGAGAGAAACCGTCATCCCGCGTCAGTACGACATATTTCAAACCAGGGTTCTGCGACACCATATTGATGCAATGTTCCACAATGGCGCTATAGTCTTCCAGCACAATGGACTCGACGGCCACTTGGGCAGTTGAGGTATAGGCCACTTGGGCCCGTTGGCGCATCTCCTCCAGCAACTGTCTGCGTTGGGGGGGGATGGTGATAAATAAAAAAAAAAGAGCCGTGAACACCACAAGAAACCAGGCCATCAGCGCCGTTCGAATAAAGATGCGGCGTTTGTGTTGGGGCCGGGTTTTGGCTTCCGGGCCTGGGGGGGCATCCACATGTTGGGTCTGTTCGGTCATCTCTTATCCATGTAAGGCGATAGATGCGTTCCTTGGTTTTCATCTGAGCCGGACGGCCGGCCCTCTCCAGCCTGGCAAAGCGCTAAGGCCTTGAATGCATAATCTTTTGATATTTTACAAATATCCTTTCGGTCTCGATGAGATACTCCGGTTTATAAACGAAGTTGCGCTGGATTTGAAAAATCACCATTAGTTGGCGGCCACCCTCTGTCTTGGGCATGGTGAGCATAGTCTTCTTCATCTCAGTTACCAACTGGGGAGCCAGGTAGTCGGCAATACAAACCAGGTTTTGAATGAATCCTGGTGATTGTATCAGCGTATGAAGCTTTTGACCCACCTGTGGATTAAGTTCAACCATGGTATCAAAGGTACTCTTTGGCACCAGGCATGCTTCGGCTTGCCCGAAAAATACCGGTAAAACCATGCGCGTTGATTTTGTAGCGACTTCAAACGAAGTAAAAAAAGCGGTGCTGTGGGGCAATCCTTTTTCATGCAATACCGTCTCTAGCCAGATCCGGCCAAGGTCATTGACATTATTGCTCTCCACAATCAGCCTGCGTTGACCCATGTCCATAAGATCATCGAGAGAAATGCCTTTGCGGGACAGCAAGACATAGGGTTCAAGTGGTGATTCACTCACTTTAGATGATACCGCAATGGGAGTCACCGCAACCAAAGATCGAAGGTGTATAAACTCAATCCCGGTGATGGCTAGAAAGTGCAGTTTTCGTTGTTCAATCAACTTGGCGGCCTTCGAGGCATCCGGCAAAAACTCCAGCTTGACCTTAAAGTCCGGATTATTGAGATCACTCAGGCGATCAAAATTCATCTCAACGGCCACCTGGGCATCTCGCTGATTGACCCCATTCAGCGCGTTGAGCACACCACAACGCAACACATCAGGATAAAGGTAGGGAGACGAGGACGACAGGTTTGACTGGCCGGCACAAGATGATTCAGCCGCCCAAAGCATCAGACCCATTAATAGAATAAACAAAAAAATACCGCCACCCAGTCGGGCTTTGCTAAGGCAAGGATTGAAGAGCCATTTGGCTACCATGAGATGTCAACACCCGAAACAATTAACAACATAGCGTCTACCGACGCTCAGATTAAAGCCTGTCAGGCCGAAAAACCAATGATATCGATCCGGACCATCCAGCCGGCGTTGGTGGGCCTACCGGTCCTCACCGAGCAGTTTTTGAACTTCTCGGCCGACGACAAAATCGATATCGAACCGCGCCACTGCGTTTTCAAACTGAGCCATCTCCGATTTTGCGCGCGCCAAGGCCTCAAGTATCTGAGATTCTATCACGACTTGTGTGGCAATCAACTCGTTCATATAGGCCCTGACCGCCAATTCACGGTGCTCCCGGGCATAATCGGCGGCTTTTGCGCAAGCATTTCGGATTTTCTGGGAGCGGTCCACACGAATAACGCCATGTTTGACCTGTAAAGCCAATCCCTTTTTGAGCAGGATCTGCTGGGATTCCAACTTTTTCAACCGCGCCTTGGCTTCCTTGATCTTGTTGGTGGTCATAAAACCGGTAAATATGGGCATCTGCAATCCGACGCCCACACGCCACCCCGCTTGGTTTTCATCGGTGGACAGGCCGCTGCCATCCAGGTTGTTGTCCCAACGCCAAAGGGAGCCGTTAAGAGCCACTTTGGGCATGTATCCGGATCGCTCCTTTTTAACCAATGCCTTGGCTGCATCCAATCCGGCGGCCAACCGTTTCCAATCCGGATTGAAGCGATAAGCACCACCCACCAGCTTGTTGAGGTCGGCGTCCATCTCCACAAGGGGTATGGCTGTTTCGGAAATTCCAAAGGTTGTATCCCAATCAAGTCCGATGGTGTTTCCCAACGCGGCTTTGGATAGGGCCACATTGGAGGTCAGCCTTTCAACAATGGAGCGCGCGCTCTCCAGCACCACCTCGCTGCGCAGATAATCGAGTTTGGTCACCGAACCGGACCCCGCCTTATAAAGACGCTCGGTTAATTCGCTGGTGGTTTTCAGCCGTGCCAATGTCTCTTCACCGATATCGGACAGTCGCTTGGCCGCCACCACGCCATAGTACATCCGCTGAACATCTCGCACCAGCTCCAACTCTGTGCGGCGCATGGCCTGTTTGGCTACCACAATATTGGATTCAGCCGCATCTATGGCGCCGGATCGCAACCCCCCTGTGAAAAGGGGATATGTCATGTTCAGACCTGACAAAACGCTCTCACGATCCATCACGGTGACATGCTGTTCCGGTACGGTGGTTTGCCCGGCAATGGTCCCCAAACCCGGCAAGGCAATATTAAAGGCGTATGTATTTTCAGGGAATATGAAGGTCGCATCTTCATCCTGCTGGTTGTAGGCCGCCTCAAAGGTCAACTGGGGCCATAACGAGGACAAGGCCTGCTTATGCTGATATGCAGCCGTATTAACAGCCAATTTTGAAATACGTTGTTTCTGGTTCTGGTCTAAAGCGATTTCAATGCATTGGAAAAGGGATAGGGATGATAAGTCTTGATGGGATTCCATCTTCTGTGTATTCACACGATCAGCACTCCAAGCCCCTTGAACCATCACAACAAGCCAACACCATACGAGAAAAAACTTGCGAATCATCGAGCCTCCAAATCCTGCACCAATCCAAAGTAAAGTGGGTGTTTCCAGTTCATTATCCAAGACTCCGGCGTTTCTAACTTGGGGATCACATCCATACCGTGCCGGGCCGGCTTTCAACAGCTGTTGCGCTTTCAATAAAAGCAGTCGCCATACGACACCATTATCCAATGATTATCGGTGCTTTGTCAAAATACTTAAACCTACTATGATTCAGTTGGGTCAATGCACTTGGGACATATTGATCTGTTGCCATAAAAAAACAATTTACCCTTTGACATTTTCCTAACATTTCCCTAACAAACCCCACGTAAATACTGACAACACCATTGGGGCAAGTCGTAGCGCTTGCCCCAGGTCGTGTTGGCCGGGGCAGTTGATTTGAATTCGTTTTCGCCAGGGCAGATGTTGAGAAACAGGTAGATATATGGATATTTATGTATTCGCGGTTGGAATCCTCTTTACCGTTGCGATTATGGATTTGATGGTCGGCGTCAGCAATGATGCCGTGAATTTTCTCAACTCTTCAGTGGGCTCCCGGGTGGCCCCCCGCCATACCATTATGATTGTCGCCAGTCTGGGCATCTTGGCCGGTGTGACCTTTTCCAGCGGCATGATGGAAGTGGCGCGCAAAGGTATCTTTCATCCCCAATTTTTTGTGATGCCTGAATTGATCACCATTTTCCTGGCGGTCATGATTACCGATATCCTGCTTCTCGACCTGTTCAACACCTTCGGCCTGCCAACATCCACAACGGTCTCAATTGTGTTTGAATTGCTGGGGGCGGCCATCGCCGTCTCAATTGTCAAGATTACCCAGAACGACCAAGGCATGATTGCACTGGCCGAGTATATTAATACCGGAAAAGCGCTGGCCATCATATCCGGAATTCTGCTTTCTGTTGCCATTGCCTTTGTCTGCGGTGCCATCGCTCAATTTGCCACACGTGCGCTCTTCACATTTGACTACCAGAAACGATTTCGGCGTTATGGCGGCCTGTGGGGCGGTCTGGCCCTAACCATGATCACTTATTTTATCTTGATTAAAGGCTCCAAGGGCGCTTCATTCATGACCCCGGACATGGTGGCCTGGATTAGAGGCCACACCTGGCAAATCATCAGTGCCGGATTTGTTGGATTCTCCGTATTGTTTCAAATATTAATGATGACAACCCGCATCAACATCCTCAAACCCATCGTATTGGCCGGCACCTTTGCATTGGCCATGGCGTTTGCCGCAAATGACCTGGTCAACTTTATCGGTGTCCCTTTGGCCGGTTTTCATACCTTTACTTTGGCCAACGCCAGCGCTGATCCCTTAACGGTCCCCATGGTGGCCCTGCAGAAGAAGATTCATACCAACACCTTCTTTTTGCTGGCGGCCGGCATAATCATGGTGCTCACCTTGTGGCTCTCGCGCAAAGCGCGCACCGTCACGAAAACAGAGGTGAGTTTGGGGCGCCAGGAGGAGGGGCTGGAGCGATTTGATAGTTCACAGCTCTCGCGTATCATCGTGAGGATGGCGACCTGGCTGGTCGATACCATCGGCAATGTATGCCCCGAACCATTGCGCTTATGGACCCGCCGCAGATTCATAACGGCTGAAGTGCAGCCTGTGCCCGGTTATGATGGGTCCATTCCCGAATTTGACCTGTTACGGGCCAGTGTCAACCTGATGGTGGCCAGCGCTTTGGTGGCCTGGGCCACGAGCTTGAAGTTACCCCTTTCAACCACTTACGTGACCTTTATGGTGGCCATGGGGACTTCACTGGCAGACCAGGCCTGGGGCCTTGAAAGTGCCGTCTACCGCGTCACAGGTGTGCTGACGGTCATCGGTGGCTGGTTTTTCACCGCCTTCAGCGCGTTTACCGTTGCACTGACTTTTGCTTTTATCCTCATGTATTTGAACAAATGGGCTGCCATTTTACTCCTTCTAACCGTTGCCGGGCTGATGATCTTCAGGAATTTTGGGATTCATTCCCGCAGGGAAAAAGCCGCCAAAGAGTTGGAACTGCTGGATCTGAAGAGGGTCACGGATGCCGATTTTGCAACTCAAACCTGCTTTGAACACAGCGGCCGCTTTTTGGAAGTGGTTCGTACCAACCTCTCCAGCTGTTTTGACGGCATCCTGACCCAGGATCGCAGGAAGCTCAAGCAATTGCGCCGTGAGACCAGCAAGATTCAAACCTGGTCCAACATCATCGTGGCCAATATTTTCAAAACCTTAAGGCTGCTGCAACAAGACGAGGTTCGCAATGCCGGTAAATATGCCTATGTGATTTCAGCCCTGCAGGAGATTGCAGAGAGCCTAAGGGACATGATTCTACGCTGCCATGTGCATACGTCCAACCAGCATGCCGGCCTGTTGCCGGCCCAGAAAAAAGAGCTGCAGCAGGTGCGTAAAGTCGCAGACGCCCTGCTGGATGATACCGCGGATATCCTTCTCAGACGCGAGCCATTTAAATATCGGGAAGTGGCAGGCCACTATGTAAAACTCAAACAGCACCTGGAGGATTTTGATCGTATCCAGATTGACCGCATCCGCAGCAGCGTCTCCAAAACCCGTTTGAGTATCTTGTTCTACGGCATTAACAATGCCTGTTTGAAAATCAGCGAACAGACCCTGCAACTCCTCAATATTTTTGATGAAACCTTTAAACTTGAAAAAAAAGAGGAGTAGCCGCCCTATAGGACTGATATAGGCGTAACCCTATTCACATCATCCCAACGATAATGTTTCAGGGGATCGGTCTGACGCCGATCCCCTTTTGCTTTTGGGCAATCGGCATTATCGCCATCGGCAGCCATCCCATTCGTATTGCAGATCACACCAACACGGATATGGGCATCACTGAGTCGGCCTGGATTTTTCAGTATTCGATCCTTGTTTCTCATTCAGGTTCAGCATCGGGGGCCATTAATCTTATGCGAATAGATAGCGGCACACCACCACCGCACAAACGATACCGGCTAAATCGGCGGTCAGGGCGGCAGCCATCGCATGCCGAAGCCGCTTGACCTGGACAGCTCCGAAATAGACGGCCAGCACATAAAAAGTGGTTTCGGTGGAACCTTGCAACGTGGTGACCAGATAACCAATATAGCTATCCGGACCAATGGCCGGGTCATTGATGATGGATGCCATGATGCCGTAGGCCCCCGATCCGGAGAGCGGTCGCATAAGGGCCATGGGCAGGGCTTCAGCCGGCAGTCCGACATGGCCGGTCACTTTGGCCAGCAGTCCCACCAGCAAGCCCATGCCGCCGCTTGCGCGTAACATCCCTACGGCCACCAATATGGCCACCAAATAAGGAATGATGCGCAGTGCCACTTGAAAGCCTTCCTTGCCGCCCTCCACCATCACTTCATAAATCGGAACACGTCTGGCCGCACCAAAGCCGAGAAAGAGTACCATCAGCCCGGGAATGATCCAAGGTGAAATGGTGCGGCCGAACAGTACCACCATGGGGATCATGGCGACCAGTAACGAGAGCGCCAAAACGCTTATCCACATGGGATAGGCCTGACCATCATCTTCCGTCAACTCAACGTTAGCACCATCCGAACCTGTGATGCGGGTCTGTGGCATCGGCGTCTCACCATCCACCGGCGGTGGAAGCGATGACCAACGGCTGTAAAGTTTTGCGGCGATTATGGCGACAGCTGTTGAGCCGATGGTGGCGAACAAGGTCGTTGGGAGAATGGCCGCCGGGTCTGAGGAGCCGGCCGCCGCCCGGAGGGCGATAACGCCTGTGGGCAGCAAGGTCACGGAGGAGGTGTTGATGGCCAAAAACAAT
>CAJIBC010000083.1_pt1 | contig 29693 bp, 25 predicted proteins | sample 9199231 | NCBI WGS metagenome assembly CAJIBC01 (sample SAMEA7708282, study PRJEB35096) | sediment metagenome | biome: marine neritic benthic zone biome [ENVO:01000025]; feature: sediment [ENVO:00002007]; material: shallow marine sediment [ENVO:03000034] sea grass bed [ENVO_01000059] ...
CAAGAAGCACCCGGCCATTCAACCCATTATTCGCCGCGACCCCCCCATTTTTACTTCCAATCACGCCGCATTTTTCAGCCTCCAAAAAAACCCAGTATCCTGGGCATAAAAAATCACCGGCACAGATGTATCCAATGGAATCGGTGCCGTCCAGCTCATAGTGCACCCGCAAAGCCACCGATCCTTTGAGCGCTTCTATTTTGGGAATGTTTTTAATTTGATTAGAATATCTACTATCCGCAATGGGCTATGGATATAAACCAGTGTAGTTTTCATCCTCAACATTCGATGTAACATCTGTGTAACCCATGGATGGACGGTCTCTAATACACATCCCCGGGCTTCATTCCCAGGGCAGTGATTAGATCATTCAAGCGGCCCTTTCTGGACAAGGTCCTAACCGCCTCCGTGGCAATTCGTTGATCGGAGATGTTCTTTTTCTTCGCTTTGGAAATCACTTTGACGAGAAAAGCCCACTCACGGAAAAACGCCTGAGACGTCAAACCGGTCCTAACAATCTGGTCCAGCAATTGTGCATCGTATCCGATAATGCCGCCGTATGCCGTTATTTCGACGGCAACAACACGCATATCCACAGGCACATCAGCATACTTGCTAAAAATGGTATCCAGTTTGGACTCCGGCAACCCGGCCGCCATAACGGTGGCGACCCGGGTCACATTGTTGTCCTCCATTTTAGGTTCTTCACTGCCGCTTAGGAGACGCCGGGCGTATTTCATGTCATCGACCTTATGCTCTATAACGGAAGCAATGCGAGAAAGGGGCGCCCGCTTGCCAAGCCCCTCATCCAGCTTTGCGAACAACAGTTCAGGGGGAAGTCCGTCCTCTTCAGCCTGGACAATGATGCAAAGCAGTCTGCCAAGTTCCCTTGAGGATGCATGGTCCTGGTAACCCTTAACCAGCAGCCGTTTGAGAGTTGATGTCGGCATCCCGGTGGCTTCGGCTTCTTCCACAAGGGGCTTTAGCTCAAATCCAGATTCCGAATCCGGCCGGCACATCTCCTCCAAAATATCACCGTAACCCAACGATGGTTCATCATATAATTGCGCCAGGCAAATACAGGTCAGAGCCAGCACTGTTAAAGGGTATTTTTTAAATTTGTACGCCATTTTGTCCTTTTACGAATAAAACGGAATTGCGGTTTCCAAATTCATCCTTCTGGATCAGATCGGCATGGGGGTCCTGGTAAACCTTCTGGCCATTAACAAGGAACACATAATCATGCTTTCCAGCCGGCAGGTTCAACTGCAAAGCCCAATGCCCGTTTTCAGAATTCCAAACCAATTCATGACCTTTAGGATTCCAGTTGTTAAACGATCCCATCACCGCTACGGATTGCGCTTCTTGGCCTTTGTAGTAAAAGACAACCGGAAACACTGCGGCATGGTCAATGCCGCCTGGGTCCTGAGCCTGGGTGCCGTAGAAATGATACCCCACATATCCTGCGGGTAACAAAACCAACAGCATCGCAAGGGCAGTAAGCGCCCGTGACATGGTAAAGGTCATGGGTTCACGAAACCATCCCAACAGCCTGTGTCCAAAGCCTGGTTTGACCGGTTCCAGTGGTGCCATGATCCTTCCCACGAGATCGGATCGAGGCTCCGGGTACGGAATCTTGCCGATCATCTGGCCCAGTTTGTCGTCCGGCCCCCATGAATTGACGTCATGCTTCTTCATAGCCCACTCCTAACTTATGCATTAGCTTTTTACGTCCTCGGTGAATTCTTACCTTAACAGCGGAGGAGGAAATTCCGAGTGCGTTGGAGATCTCTTTCACTGTGAAACCCTCCCGATAGAAGAGCAGCATCGGTTCGCTGTACAGGATCGGAAGTTTATCCATGGCCCCTGCGACCTGGGCCACTTCGAGGATGCAGTCGGGTTTTTTTGCGCAAGCGTCCCCATCCGGGTCCGGCCACTGCCCGACATCGGCATTATCGGAAAAGAGACCTCTGCGGATACCCTGCCGCCTCAAGTAATCCTTGCACAAATTCACGGCAATGGTATAGAGCCATGGGAAAAAACGCTTTTTGGCTTTAAAGGTATGCAGTTTTTCATAAACCCGTGCGAAAGTTTCCTGGGTTAAATCTTCAGCTGTCATGGTATCCCGCAGGGCCCTAAACATAAGGTGGTAGATCGGTTTGTGATAGCGGCGCACTAAAATTTGAAACTCTTCTAGATCGCCCCTCAGCACAGTTTGGATAATAATCCGTTCCTCTTCATCGTTGCCCAGGGATGGTCTTATCGGAGTCGCTTGCATTGGCATCTGATCATCTTGGTCGTCTCTCCGTGGTTCCGGCTTGGCAGGCAGTTGCCGGATCCGAGCTTCAATAGCCATCCCCCTTCTGCGGTCCAGATCAGCATCAAATGAGGACGTATTGTCTGTCGTCATCAAAACGTTCGCTGCGTCATTGTGTCCGTAGGGAACCGCCACAGTCACCTCACTTCGTCTTGCTCCCATGCAAGTCTATTTCTTCTTTTTCAAACGGTCTTTATAGTACATCAGGCTTTTCTGCGGTGCGTAGATAAATCTTTCGTGATAGATAATTTTACCTTTGGCGTCCTTCAATATCCAGTCATACTTCATCGCATGCTTTACACCTTTATAGGTAAAACTGAGCCGTCGCATCCGGATAGTTGCTTTGCGCCAACTTTTCTGACCGTCCATGTATTCATCGAAGATGTACTCCCTTTGCTCACCCTTTCTCCACAAGCCTAAAGGAAATAGCACCGCGTTATCCGACTGGTAAAATGTCTTTCGCTGGGGGCGGCTGTCAAACACCTTGGCCAGACCGGTACCATCCGGATTAAGGGTAAACAACTGCCGTTTTGTGCCTTTTTTGGTCTCATTGATGCGCTCATACACGTTCAAGTCCTGGCCGGTAACCGGATGGTGCCATCTACGTGGGCCTTTAATGATTTTATGGTTCCGTTTGCCAAACCTGAAATTCGCAGGGAGCGTCTCCAAGTCTGTTTTCCCATTCCATTTTTCTCCGCTCCATAGCTCTATGGGTATAAAACGGGTACCGCTTTGCTTATCTTCCGCTCTTTCCCAGGGTTTGCTTAAGGTGGCACAGCTTAAGACCAATAACAGCCCTGCTAATATCATCAAGATTCGATTCACCATTGGAAATCTCCCTTTTAGCTTCGACGATCAGATACCCCTGACTGTTGCTCTGTCATAAAAACTGCCGGGAGGGGTCTTCGCCAAATAGAAATCGTATAATCTGCCACCCCATTTGTCCGACTTCCATGCAACTCGTGAATGAATGTCCGCAACCCTTGACAACCACAAACTGATAGGGTGTGTCATAATGATATCGCTTTGCAGATCTCTTCATAGCATCAATCCATCGGTCGGCCCTCTCAAGGCGGTTACGCCCCTGACGGTGATCGATCTCTTGTGCTTGGTTGACGCTCTTGTCTCTGTTGACATCATTCTCTCCCACCAGCACCATGGACGGAATTTTCAAAAACCTGGATGCATCAAAATTCAGATCCGGTAAAGCCGAAGATTTTAAAAGACCTTGGGGAAACTTAATGCGCATATCGGGAAATGTAAACCATCCGGGAGCAGCGACGGCCATGCGTTTGACCTGTCGCGGGTAGGCCATGGCGTATCGGTGGACGAACTGACCACCACCGGAATATCCGAACATCACCACAGGTTGCCTTGCTTTTTCCATCCCGCCCTGTACTTTCTTGATCAACTGCTGCAAGGCCAGGTCTGGCCGACACCCTTTTCCTGAAAGCCTCAGCCGCTGATAGCCCGAGAACCGTATGCTTTCAAATACCGGTGCGATGAGGGTCCCTCCAATGGCTTCCATGAACGGTGCAAACAACCTGGCTTGATCTATGGCACGTCGACCGATTCCATGCACAACAATAAAAAGCGGTAAATCTACGCACGGATTAGAGGATGTAAACTGATAATACGTCAAATCCATGCCATTGGCAGCTCTTTTTTTCTCTATGCGCGCCAAGGCGGCCTGCCGGTCATCACCCCTATCATTGTTCATGTTGACAACAGGGCACGCCCCATCTGTCTTTATATGTTGCAGCATCGGCATCACTTTCTCTGGTGTTATCATCATATGATCATATCCGACATCGGTTATGGGCTATCCGGAGGCTCTCTTCCTTTGATATAGATGTTCAATTTCAATGGCATTGATATGATTGTCTTCGATTCGCCATATGGTATCGATGCCCACCAGGGGGATCTGCTGATGGGTTACCCACAATACTGTCCCCCTGAAAGTCCGTATCACATCGCGAACAGCCTGCTTTGCGCGATCATCGAGATGGGCATCGATCTCGTCCAGCAGCAAAATGCGAGGCCCTCCCAGTAAGGCGCGTGCCAGTAAGATACGCTGGCGCTGTCCCATGGAGAGGTTGCGTCCCCCTTCACGAATCTTGGTATTCTCTCCACGCGGCAATTGGCTGACAAGCTCATCAATACCGCACAATTTTCTGATCCTTTCAACGGCCGTCGAACTGCTGTCAGGACTTCGATAGGAAAGATTTTTTTTCAGCGAACCGGATAAAAGAGGAAGGTCAGGACTGACAATACCCACCATGCGTCGAACCGAATCCACACTAAAACGGCTAGTATCCTGGCCATCGATGAGGATCCTGCCGTTATCGGGAGGTACAAGTCGGGCAACCAAATCGATCAATACTGATTTTCCTGCACCGTTAGGTCCAATTACCGCAACCACCTTTCCTGGCGATACCTCTATGGTGACATTGTCAAAAACCCCATTGACCACGACATTTTCCAAGTTCAGCTGACCCCGGCTTGGCGTCAGGTCCGGCAAACGGGTCCCAATTTTGATGTGGGGCTTGATTTTTAAAAACTGGTTCAACTTGTCGCGGGACACGAGGGCGTCTTGGTAGTACCCATATACCCTTCCCAGGTTTTTCAGCGCCGGAACGAGGAATCCAACCACCACCATGGCAGCGGCGACAGTGCCGGGCGTAGTAGCCCCCGAAGAGACCTTGAAGATCCCAATCAATAAAACTACCGCAACGGCAAGAGCGGCGCAGGCATGGGTAACACCACGGATCGCGCCGATCTTGGCCGCACGGTCCACCAGTGCCCGCCTTAGCAGTACACTTTGCCGGCGGACTTTTCGAATCTCATCCTCGCGCCGACCAAATGCCTGAACCACACTCATACGGGCTAACTTTTCGTTAATGTTGCCGCTTAACCGCGACCGTCGTTTGCGCGTCTCACCGACAACGGACTGCAAAGACTCGCCGATTCGGATATTGACAAAAATCCCGAGCCCGATGAGCATGGCTGTAACTGCACTGAGGGTCCAGTCTATGAGTGACAGAATAATCAGGGTCGACAAAATAGTGGTGCCCGACATTACGATGCGAACGATCCCGAGACTGATCCATCTTCGTAAGGAATTTAGATCACTCACAAATTTTAGCATAACAGCGCCCCTTCGGCGCTTTTGAAGCAGCCGGGGGTCCATTCGGCTGACCTGGCGAAAGAGACGCATGCGTAGACTGTGTATATAGCTCTGCCCTAATTGTTCGGCAGCGACACGCTCTCTCATTTGAAACCAACCGGTGGCCAGTCCGCTGGTGCACATGGCCAAGGCAGGCCAGAACAGATGCTCTGTCGTAATATCACGGCCATCGATAAAATGATCAAACGCGTATCGGATCAGCATTGCATTAACGTAAAGGATGAACGCCTGCATAACAGCATTGGCAAGCAACCGTATGAACAGCCCTTTTCGTTTCCCGGAAAATATCTGCGGTAATTCCATCAGCCGTTTCCTCTGGCCCTTGCATCGGGCGAACTGCGGTCAAGCCATGTGGCGACATGGTTTCTGATGGCAGGATCAGCCAACACGCCACGGCCCAGAACAGGGATATCGACAGCATCGAGCACTTCGCGCACCCCTAATGGGGATCGGGAAATCATGCCACTGACACAAAATACCGGTACCCCCCAATGTTGCAGCATTTCAACGCCGCGCACGGCGCCGAGAGCTTCGGTGGCTGTGTATAGCACGCCGTCCACCAAGTTTTGGAACTTATCCGAGTTGATCAAATTCGAAGTCTCAGGCTGAAGCAGTCCATCGGCCACTTCTAAGATGATAAAATCGGGATTATCCCGGTTCAAATGAGATAACAGTGACTCCAATATGCCTTCAACCTGGCGGGTGGTTAAAAGATAGGTGGAAGGATAGCCAAAGTCCATAAAATCCACCACACGACGCGCACCCGCATCCATGATGTGCCACACATCACAACCGGACCCGGTGCCCGTCACCTTTCCGGCTGTCACGTCAAATCCGGCAAGGGTAAGGCCGTGAACAAGGCTGGCCGCCGTGGTTGTTTTCCCGGTATTCATGGAACCGCCCACAACGGCAATGACCGGAGGCAAAGGGTTGGCCAAACTGTGAGCAGTGACGGTATAGTCAATTAAATTGACGGCGTTTCCATTGGCATGGGTGAGGATGCCGGCGGGTACGATGGCGGTTGGTTTTTTTATGGCCGCATGCTTGTAGACCATCTGACCAGCGATGCCGCCGGCAGCCGCAAGATGGCAGGGGCCTAGATCTTCCGGCACAATGGCCTCGAAGTGATCGGGTGCATATCGGTTTCCGTATACGACCACGATATCATCCTCCACAAACATGCGAGCCCGGCGGCCATTGGCAAGTTCAATACGCTTGTGCTGTCCGAGCCGCTTCACTTTGGCCAGTACCAGATCACCCGCTTTGGGGGTCTTGCGGTCGTCTATGTGGAGTCCATCGATATCGACCGGTATGCGGCGGGTGGCATAGCTCCATTTAGCGTTTTTTATGCGCTGCGACAGCCGATCTCTCCGGCCGGTGTTCAGTGTTATGATCTGATTCCCCATGCCGCCCTCCTGATTGCTTTCATTGCGTTGTTACCATTTATGTGATTCTTGAATGGGTACCGCTATAATTAGGTATACGAACCTCAACGGTTTCGGTTACAATTTTATTGCGCCCCTCAATCGATTCTTGCTGGTGGCAACCGGGAGAGGTTGATTTAGAGCGTTAAATAGCCTATCTTTTAGTTTCATTTGTGAACTAAACGTTGATGCTTCCGGGAGGAAATTCTGATGAAAAAAAGATTACTGATACACGCAGTTTATTGGGCAATTACAGCGTTGGCGCTGGGAACATCTGCCGGCACGGCGGCGGAGTTTCCCTATCCAAAAGTGGCGTTTTCCGCTGACATGACGATGAATATCAAGGCCGCAGGCGGCAGCCAGCACTATGAGATTCAGGGAAAGGTATACTCTTCTGAAGGCAAAGAGAGACGCGAGGTCTCCAGTCTCGGCCGTACCACAGCCATCATCAAAGACCGGAACAAGAACGAGACACTGACCCTGATGCCCGGTCAAAAGATGTACATGCGAGACCAAGGCTCCAAAGCCCACAAAGATCCTGAAACCATGATCCGTGATGGAGAACTTAAGATGACCGAACAAGGCTCGGAAAAAATCAACGGTCAAACCACCACCAAATACAAAATCGAATCAATTCAACAGGGAAAGGAATCTTTTTCCGGATACGCATGGTTCTCAAAACAGAACATCCCGATCCGCTTTAAGGGCACCGCTACCGGAGATGGCATGCGCCAGGACGTAGAGATCAACTACACCAACGTCGTCATTGCCAAACAGGACCCCAAGCTGTTTACGGTCCCGGGGGATTACCGTCCGATTCCAACCGGAATGGGTGGCATGGGAAAGGGGGCTATGAGCCCGGAGCAGATGGAACAGTTGAAAGAGATGATGAAAAAACAAAACCAGCCATAAAATTTGGAAAACGGCCCATGCCGTTACATGGGCCGTCAGACCCCCATAGTTGCATGAATAAGTTCGGTTTAAGGATTATCATCCTCGCGCCCCAGCAACTCTTCGGTCTCCATCCACATCACATTGATGATGCCAAAGGCCGCCGCAAGCAACACTCCCAAAATCCAAGAAAAATACCACATCTATAAGTTCCTTTGTTCCTTTTGGTTTTTTATTTTTACGCGAACCCTAAGCGCCCATATCTTTGCCCCCATCAATACACCGAATGGGTCTCTTCCTGGATCTTCTTCTCCGTGATTTTACCGCGCATCACACGGTATGCCCATGATGTATACAAAATCACAATGGGCAAAAAAATCACCACTGCAATGAACATCAGGTTCAAGGCCCGGTGGCTCGACACGGCATCATAGGCCGTCAGGCTGGCATTGGGGACCGAGATGGAGGGCATCACAAATGGAAACATGGAAAGTGCCACTGTCATGATGACACCTGCCAGTGAGACCCCGCTGAGGATGAATGCAATTGCCGGCTTCCCGGCCGCAGACAGAATAATGGCGAGCAGCGCCCCTGCAAAGACAGCCACCGGCGCCCCAAGGGTTAAAGGATGCTCGGCATAATTTCGGGTCCAGCCGTCGGACACCACTTCAACGGTTTTATCCAAAGGGGTCAGCAAGGTGCCGGGATCCGGCATGGAGACGATGCGATAACCGTCAATGGCGTTGTACTGCCAGATGCCGGCGCCAATGAATGCGACAATGAAGATGATACCGAACAGCCGTACCGCTTTGCGTGCTTTTTCATTCAACTCGCCTTCGGTGCGCAATTGCATGAAAACGGCGCCGTGCATGACCAACATGGTCAGGCTGACCACACCGGCCAGTAAAGCGAAGGGATTGAGCAGTTGCCAGAAACTTCCCGTATAGGTCGAACGCATAAAGGCATCAAACTCAAAGGGCACCCCTTGCAACAGGTTGCCGAAGGCGACGCCGAATACCAGGGCCGGCACAACCCCGGCCACAAACAATCCCCAATCCCAGGCATTGCGCCAGCGCGGATCGCTCACTTTGCTGCGATAGTCGAATCCCACCGGTCTTAGAAAAAGAGCAAACAACGCCAGCAACAACGCCCAGTAGAGTCCTGAAAAGGCTGTGGCGTACACCATGGGCCAGGCCGCAAACACAGCCCCGGCAGCCGTAATAAACCATACCTGGTTGCCCTCCCAGGTCGGGGCGATGGCGTTGATCATAACACGGCGCTGGTCATCGTTGCGGGCCAAAAAGGGTAAAAGCACGGCGACGCCCATGTCGAACCCGTCCATCACGACAAACCCGATGAGCAATACGCATACGAAAAGCCACCAGATAAGTTTTAACGTTAAGTATTCAAAGAGCATATATGGTTTCTCCTTACCCTATAGTTGCATAAAAGGGCTTACTCTCTTGTTATCCAGCGGTACTCTCTTCAAAGTGGTAGCGCCCTGTGTGTAAACTGCTGGGGCCTCTACGAATAAATTTGACCATGAGAAAAACTTCGATGGCCAGCAGCACCGTGTAAATGACAGTGAGCCCGATGATGCTACCGATGATATCCCCCATGCTCAGTGTGGAAGAGGAGATAAAGGTCGGCAGCACCTCACCGATGGTCCATGGCTGCCGGCCATATTCGGCCACCAACCATCCCAATTCCGCAGCGATCCAAGGGACCGGCAGGTTGAATACCAGCAACTTCAACAGCCAACGTTTTTTGTGAAAGAGTCGGCGTGCGCAGTAATAAAAACTGATGGCGATCAACCCCAGCATCCAGAACCCCAATCCCACCATGATGCGGAAGCTCCAGAACATCAAGCCCACATTGGGAATGGTGTCCCTTGCAGCCTGATCGATCTGTTGGTCGGTGGCATCCACCACCTTTTCGGTGTAACGCTTGAGCAGCAGGCCGTATCCCAGATCCTTTTTATGGGCATTAAATTTTTCAATGATATCATCGGATTTGTCGCCGCTGCGCATCTGCTCCAATAGCCCGTAGGCCACCATGCCGTTCTTGATGCGCCCCCGGCTCTCTTCGATCAAATCCTTGACACCTGTCACCGGCTGATCCAGGGATCTTGTAACGATAATGCCACCTACCCATGGCACGCTGATTTTGCCTCTGGTGCGTTGCTCCTCCTGGTCCGGAATACCGAATATGGTAAAACTGCTGGGCGGCTCGTGGGTCTCCCACTCCGCCTCCATGGCCGCCAGCTTGACCTTCTGCACCTGGCCGGTGACAAACCCGCTTTCATCGCCCAGAACAATCACTGACAGGATGGAAGCGAGACCGAATCCAACCGCCACGGCAAATGAACGGCGGGCAAAGGCGAGATCTCGCCCCCGCAAAATATAATAGGAGCTCACCGCCAGAACAAACATGGTGGCGGTGACATATCCGGCGCCCACGGTATGGACAAATTTCACCTGGGCCACTGGATTAAAAAAGAGATCATAAAAACTGGTCAATTCCATTCGCATGGTTTCAAAATTAAACTCGGCCCCCACAGGAAAAGACATCCATCCGTTGGCCACCAAAATCCAAAGGGCGGAAAGGTTTGATCCCAAGGCCACCAAAAGGGTCACCAGCAGGTGGGTTCGCCGCCGCAGCCGGTCCCAGCCAAAGAAAAAGAGCCCCACAAAAGTGGATTCCAGAAAAAAAGCCATAAGCCCTTCGATGGCCAGCGGCGCTCCAAAAACATCGCCGACATAATGTGAATAATAGGACCAGTTGAGGCCGAACTGAAACTCCTGGGTCAGACCGGTGGTCACCCCCAACGCAAAGTTAATGCCGAACAGTTTTCCCCAAAACCGGGTCATGTCCTTGTATATCTCTTTGCCCGTCATCACATAGACCGACTCCATGATAAAGAGAATCCAGGATAGCCCCAAAGTGAGCGGAACAAAAATAAAATGGTACATGGTGGTCAATGCGAACTGCCATCTCGACAATTCAACAAATCCTTCGGTGGGTAGCATAAAGGGTGCTCCTGGGTCACAATTTATGGGTCATGGGTTTCGGGTTCAGGGTCTTATTCCATGAACCACAAAACGGCGAAACCCAGTCTCAGGCTTTGATTCATCGCGCTATCGGGTATACCTTAAACAGGGATTATGTGTTAATTAGCGCTCTGCGAATCCCTAATTCAGATCTCCCAAACCAAGGGAGCAATTTAATATCGGAGTCTGTGCATGTCAATTGCCGTTGGCATATAAATAGTGCCTGAACGAAAACTTCCCTCCCCTGGCGGGAGGGATTGGGCGATGGGGGATTATGGCTTGATATCCTTCACCCCCACCCTGACCCTCCCCCGTCAAGGGGGAGGGAGGTAAGGATTGAAGTTCAGCCATTAAATAGGAAACAAGACCATGAATGGTGCCAAACCCATAACGAATAAAACCGCTTTGCGATGGCTACGCTCTCAGAGCCGGACAGCCCGACAATGGCTGCTGATATCCGTGGGGATGGGGGTTGGCAGCGGTATGTTATTGGTAGGACAGGCCTACCTGCTCTCGCGCATTGTGCACGACTGCTTTCTGGAGGGTATGCCGCGCAGCCGCTTGACGCCCCTGTTTCTCTATCTCCTGGCCATTATCGCGGTGCGGGCCGCGTTGGGATGGGGGCGGGAGATAGCCGGTTTCAAGGCCGGAGCGGCCGTCAGGGGAGAGATTCGAAACGCCCTGCTAAAGCATTGGGTGGACACCGGACCGGTGGGCATCAGCCATCTTCCCGCCGGCAGCCTGGTCAGCAGCGCGCTGGAGCAGGTGGAGGCCCTGCACAATTTTGTGGCCCGCTACCTGCCCCAGATGGCTCTGGCCGCCCTGCTCCCGCTGGTGATGCTGGCCTTTATCTTTCCCATCAGTTGGGCCGCCGGCGGCGTTCTGTTGGTGGCGGCACCCTTAATACCGCTGTTCATGGTTCTGGTGGGCATGGGTGCGGAAAGCATCAGCCAAAAACACTTTCAGGCCTTGGCCCGCATGAGCGCCCACTTTCTGGATGTGCTGCGCGGCTTGCCCACCTTGAAATTGTTTGGCCGCAGCAAAGATCAGGTCATTGACATTCAAAAGAGTTCCCGAGCGTACCGCATGCACACCATGGCCGTTCTGCGCGTTGCGTTCCTCTCATCCGCCGTCCTTGAGTTTTTCTCTGCCATCTCCATCGCCCTTGTGGCGGTATATCTGGGGATGTATTACCTGGGTTACATCGAATTCGGTGCCTATGGAAAACCCCTCGATTTTACCTCTGGTTTCTTTATCCTGCTGCTGGCCCCGGATTTTTTCCTGCCGTTAAGAGAGTTGGGCGCCCACTACCATGCCCGAGCCGATGCCGTTGGGGCCGCTGAGGAGATCCTCAACGTTTTTGATCAAACGGTCTCGGCAGCGCCCAAGCCCACCGCTGCGCCTCCCCCTCCAGCGCCGCGCATGATTCAATTTCAAAAGATCTGTGTTCAATACCATCGGACAATACAACATGGCCTTAAAGACGTCGAAACCACCATCGCAAAAGGGGAGCGCGTTGCCGTGGTCGGCGGGAGCGGCGCAGGCAAGAGCACATTGATCCATCTATTGTTGGGTTTTATGGCGCCCAGCAGCGGCCGTATCTTGATCGACGGCCGGCCGCTGGCGAATATGAATATCGATGACTGGCGTCATCATTGTGCCTGGATTGGCCAGCAACCCATGCTCTTTGGCGGTTCACTCAGGGAAAATATTGCCTTGGCCCAACCCGAAGCAACGGACGGCCAAATCGAATCCGCGGCCCGGCGGGCGGGGGTATTGGAATTTTCAGACCGCTGGAAAAAGGGATTGGACACCCAAATTGGCGAACAGGGCTTGGGGCTCTCCATGGGGCAGGCCCAGCGGGTGGCATTGGCCCGCGCTTTTGTCAAAGATGCCCCCCTATTGCTCCTGGATGAACCCACCGCCAGCCTGGACAAAGAGACCGAAACCCAGATTCTAAGCGACCTGGAGGACTGGAGCAGGCACCGCACCCTGCTGATCGCCACCCATCGGCCGGCTGCGCTGGCGTTGGCAGACCGAATTCTTCTGCTGAATAAAGGAGAACTGGTTGCCCAGGGAGACGTCGACACCCTGAAAAGAACGCACGGGCCGTTGTTGCCGGGAGGCCCGGTGATCGGTAATCGATGAAATATAAATATTAAACGAAGAAACTTGAACGATGAACCCTGAACCGGGCCGCAAGCCCTCTCTTTTTCTGGGAATGATCCGACACCACTGGCCCTCCATGGCACTGGGAGGTATCCTATCCCTGCTGGCGGCATTGGCGGCCATCGGTCTTTTGTCTCTGTCCGGCTGGTTCATCGCGGCCACAGCGTATGCCGGGTTGAATGTCACCACCGCCAAAGCATTCAACTTTTTTCTTCCCAGCATCGGCGTCCGCCTATTCGCCATGATGCGAACGGGAGCGCGTTACGCAGAGAGGTTGGTCTCCCACGACGCCACCTTCCGTATGCTGGAAACCCTGCGCACCTGGTATTATGAGCGCCTCGAACCCCTGGCGCCTGCGCGCCTGGCCCAACATCACTCCGGGGACCTGCTGACCCGTATCATCACGGATATCGATACCTTGGACAATCTCTATCTGCGCGTGGTATCGCCCTCCGCGGTGGCGGTGGCGGTGGTGGCCCTGCTGGTGGGATTCATCGGATACGTCCAGCCCTGGATTGCGCTATATAGCGGGTGCCTTCTGGTGGTGGCGGGTGTGGGCGTTCCTATTTTTGCAGATCATGCGGCCCGTTCGGCGGCCCGCCAGCTCAATGTTCGCACCGCCCTACTTCGGACCACACTGGTGGACGCTATCCACGGCCTGGCGGCCATACTGACATGCGGAGCCCAAACCCGCCACTTGGAGCAGGTGCACCAGAGGCATTGGGACCTGGTCCGGAGCCAAGCAAAAATGAGCCATGTCACCGGGATTTCCAATGCAATGATGGGGTTGCTCAGCGGGTTGGCGGTGGTGGGCACCTTGTACATCGGTGTGGGGGCGGTTGCGGCCGGCACCCTTTCAGGCCCCCATTTGGTTTTGCTGGTACTGGCCGTCATGGCCGGATTTGAGGTGGTGGTGCCGCTTTCCAATGCCTATCAATACCTGGGGCAAACACGCAAAGCCGCAGGCCGATTGCGCGAGGTAACCCAAGTTCCTCCGGCCGTCACGTTTCCGGCAACATCCATCCATCCCCCCCGGAATGACCAACAGAATAACCAAATTGAGTTTGATGAGGTCTCATTTAAATATGCCCCAACAGATCCGCATGCGTTGAAAAATATCAGCTTTACCATCCTCCCCCAAAATCGCACGGCTATCATGGGGGCAACCGGATCCGGCAAATCTACACTGCTATATCTTCTGTCCCGGTTCGAAAACCCATCCAGCGGCAACATTCGGTTGGGGCACTGCTCCCTGGATACCTTCTCAGAGAGATCACTTCGAAAACGGATCTGCATTGTGGACCAGAAAACCCACATCTTCAACGGCACCCTGCGGGACAATCTACTGCTGGCCGACCCTGAAGCAGATGAGGCGACCCTGATGGAAGCTTTGTCAGCCGTGGAGTTAACCGATTTTGTGAATCAACTGCCCAACGGACTTCGGACATGGGTGGGGGAAGCCGGGCGACTGTTGTCCGGAGGACAGGCGCGCCGCCTGGCCATTGCCAGGGCCGTGCTCAGCAGCGCCCCCATATGGGCCTTTGACGAACCCACCGAAGGTCTGGACAGCGTAACAGCCCAAGCCATGATGACCAACCTGATCACACGTGGAAGAGACAAAACCGTGATCATGATCACCCACCGGCCGGAGGCCATCGAGCAGATGGATCAGGTGATTTTGTTGGAAGCCGGTGGGATTGCGGCCGTAGGTTCACCGGGAAGTCTGCGAAAGCAAAGCGCGCTCTATGGTCGCTTAACCCTATAGTTGCATAAAAAGGTTGATGGGTTAAATGCCGTAATCACGTTCAACCATTGAGATTCTTATCTTAAAAGACGAATACCATTTCTCATGCCCAAATTTATTAGCTCAAATCATCTCGAATTTGTTCAATATGGACATTCAAATGCTGAAGGTAGTCGACCATCAATTCACCGAGGCTGAAAGAGGTCTCTTCATCGACCACCCATGCATTTTGTAAAGACTCCTTCTTGACACCTCTAACGATGGCTGAAAGATGCAGGTTGAACTGTCGCCATAATCCCAGCAAGGCTTCCCAGGATTGCTCTTCGTACCGTTGGACACGGACCCAACTCTCATTATCATGTGCATAATCCGGAAATCGAAGGCGATCCGATATCTGCAGCCGCACCCAACGCTGATGGTTGTTGGAAGCAGAATCGATGAGATGGCCGATAATTTCTTTAACCGACCATCCTTTGGTAGTGGAATGCCTTCGAACCGCATCGTCGGAAAGTCCGGTGAATTCAGTGTACGCAGCGTTTGTCACCTTTTCGATGTCTGACGCCAATTTAAGTTGATCCATGTTATACAATTCTCCTGACAGGTTCTACAGTGCCGGGTTGGGCGCTAACTGCCTTTTGCATGATGGTAACCATTATCCCTTTGTTGGCAGTCTTCTCCATGAATTGCCACCCAAGCCGAGAGTAAAACGCTTGGGCATTTGCTGTGCTGAGATACAGACGCCGGATTCCCATGGCCGAGGCTTCTTCTTCCATGCGGCTAATGAGCAGACTTGCGATGCCTTGTTTTCGATGATCTGGTCTGACGTAGACACCGTCCAGCCATGGAGAAAGAGACTTTCTGGTCTCCAGGCTATGGGTCACCAATGCAACAGAACCCAGTATTTCACCGCCGGATGTGGCCACCAAGATCGTCGGAATCTGCCGATACCCGCAATGGTTGCGCAGGATTTCGATTTGAGCTTCCAGGGTTACCATTGGGCGGAGATAGAACCATTCCATAAGGGAGAGGCGAGCGAGTTCCGGAATGAGCTCCTCGCGGTCTATTAAATACTCAATATGCATCATCTTTACGTCCCATGAAGTATCAGCGGCCCTTTGGACCGGCTGGGTTTATGGATTCGTATAAAGCGAAACAAGTACGGAAATTCGCACATCAGGCATGCGAATTTGATGAGATGGCCAAATGGACGTCTAATCCCGGGTACCGCCGATCTAGATGACAAATCCGTCACATAGATCATGGGTATTTAGTAGGGGGTGGTGCACTGCATAAAGAAATGATCATGTAACAATGGTGTATGAATTCCCGGATGCATCCATAAGTTATTGGATATTGCGGTCACTTTTACCTGATATTGGGTACTGTGTCAATGATCCGAAGCATGTCGCACCATATTGGCCGGGATCGCTTCTGACTTGCCATTCGAGCTGATTAGCTTATATTGTACCCAATATTGTCATATTAAAAAAACTGATGTGCTGCACCCCCTTATTTTTATCCCATAGTTGCATAAAATAGTTGCATAAAAAAGATGGCAAAGGGATTGAAAAGAGGGGCCGATTCAATCATCAAGCTGTTTATCACCCATTGGTAAACAGCATAAACTTTACATCCCCGTTAAAAGCGTCCATTAGATGAAGCACCCAATACCCGAACGGGGAGTTGTCATCCCCCATAAAAAACTAAGCCGGGAAGCTCTGCAGGGGCTCGTGGAAGAGTTCGTCACCCGCCACGGCACGGACGGTGGGTACACCCAAAAAACACTCCACCAGAATGTAGAGATGGTCCTAAGGCAATTAGACCGGGGAGAAGCCGTTGTTCTATATGACGAGATCACCCAGACGGCCAATATTGTCCCAATTAGGGGGAATTAGGCTGTTCCGGTCGCCAGAAAGATATCCGCACCCCAATTTTCACGAATGAAGTTGGCATCAAGCCCCAAGAATCGGTAGGGGACAGGATTGACGATGATATTTGAAAATCCCGCTTTTTTCAGCCAATGTCGAATATCGGTGGTGTAAAAGCCCGTCCAGCGGTTTAGACAATCTCGCTTCAGCAGATCATTACCATACCTGCCCATCTCCGTGACCACCAAACGACCGTCGGGTCTTAAAATCCGTTTCATATCAGATATCATCCGGGCAGGAAAATTCACATGATGCAGCGCCATGCTGACGAATATCACATCCATGCTGCCGGTGGCCAAGGCCTTCCACCGGTCAAGGGAGATATCTTGGGCACCTAATCGATGCAGCTTTTTGGATAGGCGTCCATCACAAACAGCGACGTGGGCCACCCTATCTCCATTTTTCACACCTCCAATGCTGATGGTAAAATCGGCGATGGTTTCCAAATGTTCCCCTATTCCTGCTGCGGCCCGCCCCAGGATGGCACTGTCATCTCGTGTTTGGATATCCATTTTTCCATCCTCCATGCCTTCTTAAGGTCATCATGTTATGAATCCATTACAACTACCGGATACCAAGATCCAATATTCATATCTGATGAGGATCTTCACAATTCCTGATTTGACACTATCAACCTGAAGTGATTACAACCCTAATTGAGCGGAAACGAAATGGAGTGCGCTTTTAAAGAGCTGAATACGAGCTAATTGATATTTATATAGAGGCCTTAAGTGGCATGGAGCGATACCCATGGAACTTTACCAACTCCGAACATTTATCACGGTGGCGGAAGAGGGGCACCTGACCCGCGCTTCCGAAAGGCTGCACACCAGCCAACCGGCTGTCAGCGCCCATATCAAGTCTCTGGAAGAAGAGTTGGGATTATCGCTTTTTATTCGAACGCCCAAAGGGATGACCCTCACCCGGGAAGGCAATGCGCTGCGGGATAAGGCCAACGCTGCCCTATCGACCATTGAGGATCTTCACAGGGAAGCGTCCATCATGAAGGAAAAAGTGGTGGGGACCGCCAGGATCGGATTTCACATTGATCCGCGCTATCTCAAGCTTGACCTGTTTATGTCGCATATGCGCCAGCATTACCCGGAACTCGATTTCCATCTGCTCCAGTACTGGTCATATCAACAACCTGAGGCGTTCAAAAAAAATCTGCTGGATGGCGCCTATGCATATGACGATCCCGGTTTGCCCGAATTGGAAGCCGTTACCCTCAAACGGGTGAATGTGGTGGTTGTGGGACCTGCCCAATGGAAAGAGCAGATAGATGGCGCCGATTGGAAAGAGATCGCTCAGATGCCGTGGATATGGACGCCGCCCAACTGTAATTTCAACAGGATCGCCAGCCAAGCTTTTAATAGCCGTAATTTAACGCCCAACAAGGTGAGCACTGCAGATCAGGAGCCTATGATCAACACCTTGGTCTCCTCCGGCCTGGGGATGGCTTTAATGATTGAAGATGAAGCACAGGATGCTGTGGCCGAAGGCCGGGTCACCATTTGGGATCAAAAAATAGAATCCATCGACCTCTCTTTTGTCTACCCCAGAAACCGATCCTCGGACCCCATGGTCAAGGCCGTTGTAGAGGCCATTTGTAAGGTGTGGGAGGTCTGTGATAGGATAGCTAAATGATGTAAGCTACAGGCTTTGAGAAAAAGAAAGGGACTGCCATGCAACCCTTGGATAATCCTGCCGTCTGGATAGAAGACCTTATCCACAACTTTGTATCCCAATCACCCAAGAACCGTATGGGGCCGGATTTGACCCGACGGGCATTTGACGCACCCCTGGTGGGATTCAGCAGCGGCGGCGATGCCATCTTCGACGAATTTGTCGCCCACATCGGTGAATTTTATCTCACGCCGGCCACCATCTATCACAAGGCGTTTGTCGGCGCCTCCATCGCAACGGGTGATGAACTCACGGTAATCAGCTGGATTTTGCCCCAAACCGCCGAGACTTGCGCCGAGCAGGCCGAGCAGACCCTGCGCCCCGCCCAGAGCTGGGCACAGGTGCGCTTCCATGGAGAAGCCTTTAACGATGCCCTGCGCAAACACGTGGTCGAATCACTGAGACTGAAGGGAATCGATGCGGTGGCCCCCATGCAGGCCGATTTTTGGAGCCGCTCGGACCAAGGATCCTATGCACCGTGTTCCAATTGGTCTGAACGGCATGCCGCCTATGCTTCCGGCCTGGGGACCTTCGGATTGAGCGACGGCTTGATCACACCACTCGGCAAAGCCATGCGAACCGGTTCCGTGGTGGCTCGAATCAATATCGCTCCCACACCCCGCCCTTATAAAGACCATCACGCCTATTGCCTTTTCTTTTCCCACGGCACCTGCGGTAAATGTATCAAACGATGCCCGATCAATGCCATTGACAAGGAGGGCCATGATAAAAAACGATGCCAGCGCTACACCGAGGTCAAAATGCCCGCAATCATGGAAAAAGCATATGGCATTGACGTATCGGTATGCGGTCTGTGCCAGGTGGACATCCCCTGCACCCATGGGATCCCGGATCCCGAGGACGGCGCTTAAAGATACTCTCGGACCATGCCAAACAGCCTTTTGAACACCGGATGAAAGCGAACAATAGGCCTTTTCCATGGATGGTCGTATTTCGTCTTTGACATTTGAGCGTTTTTTCGCAATGGATAGTCCACCTACATTCGACAGCGCATGCAGCAGCGTGGTATGATCACGTACTTGAAGGGGCAACAAGAATATGACATTGTAACAGCATACCGAGATTTGTATTGCTCAGTATAGAATCGGCACGTTGGTATTGTAAGGAGACACCATGACCATCCGCAACATCAAACCTATGGCACTCGAAAAGGGCAATCGCTTGGCAACCGCTCACCTGTTAAACCATGTGGGCAATACCCCCATGGTTGAACTTCAGAAAATAAAACCGCACAAAGGCGCGAGAATCTTAGCCAAGCTTGAAGGCTCCAATCCCGGTGGGTCGGTAAAAGACCGCCCTGCACTATGGATGATTGAACAGGCGGAGAGAGAGGGGCTGCTCACACCCGGAAAAATAATCCTGGAGCCCACTTCCGGAAACACGGGTATCGGCCTGGCCATGGTGGGCGCATTCAAGGGCTATCGCGTCAAATTGGCCCTTCCCGGATGTGTCAGCACGGAGCGGCGACAAACCCTTCTGGCCTACGGCGCGGAACTGGTCATCACCCCCCACAATGAAAAGACCGACGGCGCAATTCGAGAGGCCCACAAGATAATGGAGGAATACCCGGACCGCTATTTTATGCCCAACCAGTTTGCCAACCCGGGAAACTGGAGAGCCCACTATGAGACCACGGCCAAGGAAATTATAGAACAAACCGGGGGAGAGATATCGGCTTTCGTGGCCGGATTGGGGACATCGGGAACCCTCATGGGCACCTCCCGGCGCCTTAAAGAGCACGATCCCAACATCAATATCGTAGCGGCTGAACCCATGTCGGGCCACGCCATACAGGGCTTAAAAAGCCTTCAAGAAGCCATTGTACCGGAAATATTTGACCCCAAACGGATTGACCACACCCTCATCGTGGACGATCGCTCCGCATTTGCCACCACCCAGCGCCTCGCCATGGAGGAGGGGCTGTTCTGCGGCATGAGCAGTGGTGCCGCTGTATGGGCCGCCGTGCAGATCGCCGAAGATTTGGCCCCATCAGAGACAGTGGTCACACTGTTGCCGGACCGCGGCGACCGCTACCTCTCCACCAATCTGTTTCGGTCTGTCTGTGCCGACTGTCCGCCCTAAGACCCGCGCAGCCCTCCACGCGATGGGTCACCGCGCCTTACCCTCTTGGGGCGGGGCAGGAAAATTTTCCATGGTGTTCAAGGGTCAAGACCGGCAAAACGGTGATCAAAGTCATAGAGCAAATGAAAGGCCGTACCGGACCGATCGTAAAACACACCAAAGCAATTTGACGTGGCCATCAAACGTATACCGTTACCGGCGGTGTGGTAGTAAACCTCTTTTTGCAGATAACCTTGAAACACACGCGGGACATTAAAGCCATCTCCGGTGTCGCTCACCCGGACCAACAATCCCCGTGCCCCCAGGTATACTTTTAAAACAATGGCTCTTTTGGGGTCTTTGCCATGGCCATGGCTGAACGCATTGGACAACGCCTCGCACAGGATCCCCTTCTCTCCGATGAGATCATAACGATATGGCTTCAGCCAAGGCTCAAGAAAGGCGGCAATATCGCGCTCGTAGCGATACAGCCAGTCATACCCGGGCCGGTACGTAGAGTTGGCACATTCGGGAAAATCCTCTGGAATGATGATATCATCCCGTATCAACTTGGGGGATTGAACAAAGTCCAGGGCCCCTTTTAGATCTACCGATAACCACATAAAACGTTATGCTATTTCCCAAATCGGGTTATGCCTTGAACGGTAATGGCATCCGCGGCCCATATTGCCCCTGGACCGGCAAACCGGCTATACAGCGCCCGCCTCGAATGGCGGCGGCCAGCTCCTTTTCATCCACCGGCAAATGGTCAAACAAAGTAAACGCCTGGCCTAGCTGATCCAAGCAATGGGCATCGCTCCCCCCCACCGCACTGTATCCGAATCTCCGGGCATAGGCGTTGATTACAACCCCCTGGGATCCACGGGTCACCGTGCTGACCGCTTCAATGGCATCGATCCCGTCCGGCATGTTGGAAAAATTTAAGGGCTCGGAGATCTGGCGGTACCCGAAAAGCGGATGGGCCATTATCACCGCGGCCCCTTGCTTCCGCGCTTCGTGTATAATCCGCCCCACGGATATGCCAGGCCCGATTGCATCCAGCCGATCCAATCCGATCACCAGAAAATGGCCGTTTCGGCTGCTGACCTCCACACCCCTGTATATCCTGGGGCCCGACAAATCGCGGTTTATGGCCGCCAACTCCCGGGGTGACCACAGGTGGTCATGTTCGGTAATGACCACCCCATCCAACCCCTTTGCGATAATCGCCGCCGGCAGTTGCTCCGGGTCAAGGGACTCCGCACACGGCGAATATCGCTTTGTGTGTACATGGAGATCCACCCGCCACTGGAACGGAGCCGCATCCGTCATCTCCATTACCTGAAATATTCGGCGATATCCTGGATGGCCGATGAAATTTTCATCTTACCCATGGCCACATTTCCCTCTTTCTCCAGAATCAGCACCATATGCACATGAGCGCGTCCTGAAGTATTGGCTGCAAAGTCGGTCGCTTCATTCAGGCACCGGCAGATCACATGCGCTTTGGGGGCTTCCACGTGGACCAGTTGGCCGCGTCCCACTTCCATGATTTCAGTTGTTTTCTGTGCTTTTAGCAGCACGTCATTGGCCAGAGCCCCCATTTCTGCCAAATTGTTGCCGTTCAAATTGCACTCTGCCACCAGTTCACCATTGGGCGAAAAGGCGCCTACCGCTTGAAAACCATCTACCATTTTAAATTTTTCTAATACTTCTTTCATATCTGCCATTTTTACGTCTCCTTCTAAAGATTTGATGTTCTTATGATGATCAGGAAATGGAGGGGCCTCCGTTTCCGTAACGCCAGCCCCATCAACCGGATCTGGTGGGGGCTTGCTTCCAGCCTCTGCCATGGCCGCCTGCTCATCTTTACGCTGGGCGCCCTCCATGATCAGGGACATCAGGCTTTTTTTTATACGCTTTTTCAGTTTTTTAGACGGCAAGTTGCGAAAACTGATTTTGACATCATCCATGGCCAGCATGGTCCGTGCCGCCTCTTCAGCTTTGGCATCGCCGAGAATGGCATCGTAAAGCACCCCTTTATTGATATAGAGCAATCCCTGGCCTGAGGATGTCATGACCTCCATCAGGCAGGTATTTTGCTCCATTTCGATGAGCTGGAGGAAACTGGGGAGCGATATGCCGGTGAGGGTTCCTCCGGTGAAGTCTTGATTTAACAGGCGCGTAATCAGTTGGGTGAGCTCCTCAAAATCCACCGGCTTCTCCAGCATGCGAATCATACCACCCTGGCTCAGACGGGTTTCAATTTCCGGAGTGCCAAAGGCCGTCATGACGATAACAGGAATTTGCGGAAAATCGTTTTTGAGGTAGCCCAACAGCTCAAAACCATCCATTTCCGGCATCTTAAGATCGGTCACCACCAGGCTTATGGGCAAGCTTTCCAAAACCTTTATGGCTTCTTTCCCATTCCGGGCGGTCACCACCTCGAATGCGTCCCGGTAACCATCAAATCCGGCTTGAATGGTAAGCAGTAAGGACTCTTCATCATCAACAATCAAAACATACTTCATGGCAACCTCTTGCGTTGTTTAACGATGTCCATAATAGCAAGTGGTGTACCAGCATGCAGCAACATTATTAAACCATTGTATTTCATTAGGTTTCTCAAATAATACCAATCCCGACATCGATTAATTGATCTATTTTGGATGATCTATTTTGGGACAGTGTTCGATTCTGAATAGTTTTGGGAGATGTTGATCTTTCGCATCAATGTCGAACGTGAAATGCCCAAGGCTTTGGCGGTGTGGGTATAATTGCCGCCCAATCGGTCTAAAACCTTGCGGATATGACATGCTTCAAGATCCTTCAGGGTCATGATCTCCGCCTTGTCATTGACAGGACCGGCCGCGGGGGAAACGGTGCCCCGGGCCTGCAATAGTCGGGACGGGTGGATCTGGTCGCCTTCGCGCACGAGAATGGCACGTTCGATCACATTGCGCAATTCGCGCACGTTGCCCGGCCATGCATATGCACCCATGGCTCGCAGTTCATCGGGGCCCAAAGCAACCTTAAGATCCGGTGCAATTGTATCCATGAAATGGTGGCATAAATCCGGCAAATCCCCAATGCGCTCTCGAAGTGCTGGTACGTGTATCCGCACCACACTAAGCCGATAAAAAAGATCTTCACGAAAACTGCCGTTTTGGATGTCGGACTCCAGATCGGCATTGGTGGCGGCCACCACCCTCACATCGATGGGTTTAAAGGACTGCCCGCCCAGAGGCTTAATTTGGTGGTCATCCAAAACCCCCAATAATTTGGACTGCAAATGGCGCGGTATTTCACCAATCTCGTCCAAAAACAGGGTACCCCTTGCAGCCATTTCAAAAATGCCTTTTGAGGCAGCCACCGCGCCGGTGAAGGCACCTTTTTCGTAGCCGAAAAGTTCAGCCTCCATTAGATTTTCAGGTATTGCGGCACAATTCACACCAATAAAGGTTCGTTCGGCATTGCCACCACAATAGTGCACCGCTTTGGCCACCAGGGTCTTACCGGTGCCGGTTTCGCCGGTAATTAATACGGACGCCCGGTTGTTGGCCGCCAAATCCACCAACCGGCGGACCTCCTGCAGACCGCCACGATCCCCCACCAGCACAGTATTGTCCCCTTCTTGCTTGCTCTTATATTGCTGTACCTGCTCGACCCGTTCAAGATCGATGGTGCGCAGCGCTTGGGTAACCGCCAATCGAAGTTCGCCGATCTCAAAGGGTTTAGACAGATAATCATGGGCTCCGACCTTGATGGCTTGGACGGCGTTTTCAAAACTCGGATAGGCAGTGATGAAGATGATTTTGGTGCGATCCTGACAATTCAAAATCGGTGCACAATAGTCTAATCCTTGGGCATCGGGCAATTTCTGGTCGAGGAGTACGATATCAAAGCCTTTGGACTTGCACAGGCGCAGGCCGTCAACCGCACTATGGGCGGCAACCACTTGAACGCTGAGGTCGGACAACGCCTCCCGGACAGCGTCGCAAAGCAGGTGGTCATCATCGACAATCAATAGTTGCTTATCACTCCTGTTCACGGCCCGCCCTCCCCTGTTGGCAGGCACATGGTCACCGTTGTTCCCCAGCCGGAACTGGACTCGATGCGAATGGTACTGTTCATTCTGGCCAACATCTTTTTGATGATGACCAGCCCCAATCCGGTCCCTTGGGGTTTAGACGTATAAAACGGTCGGAACAGATTCTGCCGTTCCGATGTACCCATTCCGCGACCATTGTCACTGACAAGCACCTGGACCAGATCTGCCGATATCGGTTTCACATCGACGTTTACCAAAGCATTATCGTGATGATCGAAGGCATCGGCCGCGTTGGTCATTAAATTAAGCATGACTTGATGAAATGCGCGATGATCGGTTTGTGCATAGAGGTCACTCTTGGCCATAGACAATCGGATGTTGATCCCTTTGTCTGTAAAATCTTGTTGGACCAGGGCCATAAAATCTTTCATGAACACGGACATGTTGACCGGCTCCACCTGTGGGCTTTCAAACATGCTAAAATTTTTCAGGGCCTTGAGCAGATATTCCACGCGCAGGATCTCTGCCTGGGAGCGGTCGACAAACTCACGAATTTTGGGTCGCGGATAGGTCTCCAGATTCAAAGATAACACCGATAGGGCCATCTTCACGGAATTTATGGGGTTGCCGATTTCGTGGCGAATCCCGGAAAAAATATAGCCCACATTATCCATTAAATTGGCGGCTTCGGCAATGGATTCCAACCGTTTTTTCTCGGTAATATCAATACAGTACTGAATCACCTGCACTACTTTGCCTTCGCCGTTCAATAGGGGAAAGGCGTGTACTTCATATTCGGATTCCTCTCCTTTGTCATAAGCATGAAAATGCTCCAATGTAACCGGTCGGCGTGTGGCGACCACCTCTCTCACGACACATCGATGCTCATCGAGGGAACACGGTGCAGTGTGGCCGTGATTGAGCTCATGACAGGTCATGCCATCCTTGAAAGCGTCGCCCTTGGCAGCCGAATTGGCAATCTTTATGCTGAAATCGGCAACATCGATTACAATGAAAGGGTGGGCCAACGACTCGATGACATTGATCAGAAACTCGTTTTGAAGCTGAATCTTCTGTTCGGCGCGTTTTTTTTCTGTAATGTCCCGAATGATGCCTTGTACACCGAGATTGTCACCGCTGTTGTCGGTCAGCACATGGGCCGTGACCAGGCACTCAATCCGGCTGCCGCTCTTTGTCTGCATGCGGGCCTCAAAATCCTTAACAAAGCCATCTTTTTCAATCACTTGCTGAAACATGCGGTGCTGGTCCCTGTCCGCATACAAATCTCCACATTGGAGCTGAATCAGTTCATTTTGGGAGTATTCAAACATCACCAGGGCGGTATGGTTGATCGCCAGAATAGTCCCGTCCCGGGCGGCCATATAGATTGCGTCTTTGGAGTTTTCAAACAGAAGCTGGTAACGTTGGTTGCTCTGAATCAAGTTGGCGGTTCGCAACTCCACCAGTTCTTCCAGATCCTGTCGATATTTTTCGCCATCCTTCTCGCTCTGGTGCTTCTCAGCCTGAAGCGCTTTATATGCCAAGGCATTTGAGACGCTTTCGGCCAATTTATACAGGGATACCGGTTTGGGAATATATTCATAGGCATTGAGCTTGACGGCCAGGGAAGCCGTATTGACGGAGGGCACGCCGGTAATGAGAATTACCGGCGTATCGGGATTAACCGCCCGGACGCGTTCCAAAAGGGCGATGCCGTCATGGTCGTCCTCTTCGAAACAGATATCCGATATCACCACACCAAACTCATATTGGGTCAGCAGGTCGTCGGCTTGTCCATAGCTATTGGCGGTGCTGACGTCGTACCCCCTGCGAACCAACATGCCATGGATCATTCGGCAGATGTCCGGTTGGTCATCCACAACGAGAATGTGATCTGAAAAACATCTCATCGCAAAACGTTGACTCGTTTAAATTTTGGATGGGTCTTCATGCCGCCTTTACCGGCATCTAAAAACCCTATATCCGTTACGTTTTTGATATATGCCCATTCGAATTGACCGCACAATTAAAAGTACCGAAAGTGTAGAGGAGCATCTTTTTCAGGCGAAAATGGAATAGCGTTTGAGGCCATGGGAACATGAATGCGGGATCTATGTTTTATTCCGTGTTTTATTCCGTGTTTTATTCCGCAGTATCCTTATCGGAATATTCGCCGTCGCCTTTACCTTTAATGACAATTTTGGTTCAGAAAAGGCCAATTTTGGTCCCAATTTCAGCAAAAACACTTTGAATTCTTAAAACTGGGGTATTTGCCCCAAGTATATGGGAGGATTGCCACTAATTTTCCAGGGAACTTCCTGTCTGCCGGGTGGATAGATGTTCAGTAAGGAAAAGCAGCCGTCAAGCGCTCATTACGCAACCCCGCGTCAAAAGACACAATCTGCTTTTTCGGAATATTGACGGCCAATTTCCTATAATGGGTCCTGAAATATGTTATCCCACAAAGCCAATAAACCGTATCCTTCCGGGGCAAGGTTTCCAAATGGTCGATGCATTTTTCGGAGACGGTCGGGATAGCCTCATGGCGTTAGATACTGCCACGCGCACCTGTCACACAAGCACGCGCACCGCTCTCTTTTGCAGTGCGCCGGTAGCACGCATTGTGTTCTTTAAAACTTGTCGAGCAATAGTCGCAACTGCGCAATTGCTCTTTCAGATTGTTACTCTCCATTGAACAGTGGTGGGATTCCGGTGGCAACGACCTCGTTGCGAGTATCCTCCCCTGAGAAGCGGGTGGCTTGGATTTACTGCCATAGGCCGCATCATCCAACTCTACCTACAGCTCCTACACCCCGGATTGTCTTTTTTTGACATGATTTTTACTTGTTGAGATACGGATATTCGGACAACTGCCAAATTGCCTCAATTAAAAAGTATTCTCTTGAATGACTATGGACGGTCAACTCTTCTTTTTAAGTCAATTCCGGGTTTAAAGTATGGTAGCTTTTTAGGTTTTACCATGACCGGGTGGCCGTTCTGGGGATTTCGGCTGGTGTAGCCGCCATACTGCTTTACTTTAAAGGTGCATAGGCCTCGAACTTCCACCCGGCCGCCATTGGACATACCGTCCGACAATGCTTGGAAGAACAACTCCACAACTTTTTTGGATTGGGTTTTGGGCAATTGGACTTTTTCTGACAGTTTGGTAATCAAATCAACTTTGTTCATTTCTGCTCCACTCGGTTGTTTGGGCAACCCTTCAAACAAAATCGGCCATGGGCACGCCCATGGCCATAGTTCAAATATTTGATCGGTATATTTTGGTTGCAATTTGAATTGCAACCTGTCTGTGCAGTTGGGTCATTCTCATAGTGCCAATCGATTACGCGTCTGCATCAAAACAATGGTAGCTGTAAAATAAGATGCTACCGAAGTGGTTCCCACTATATCTAAAAAAAAATACCATTGTAAAGTAAAATTAAGGCCCGGGTGCGATTACGGCGAACTAACTGTTTTTGTATTTTTCGAAATATCGTCATGCATATAAAAAAGGATACAGCGAGGCGAAACATAAGCGACTGATAACTGAAGCGATATGTAATCCATACATCCGGCCTAGCCTAACAACTGCGGCACATATTCCGCTCGCCATTGAGGGATACCGGACACCCCCAAACCAAATGTTGGAATCACCATCCCCCCAGCTATCCATCCGGTCCCGGCATTGGCAGTTGGTTTGCCGGGTGCACGTTTTTTTTATATTAGTGATCTCCGGCACGCAGTCAGCCACTCGAATATTAATATTAAAGTAAAATATAGCGTTGACCCTATAGTTGCATAAAAAAGATGGCAAAAAAGGTGACGCCCTGTCAGCATTGGATACACGGCATGCCAGAGAGGTCTCATAGGCGTTAACCACCGCTGAACTATAGGATCGGGTCTATTGTATGCCATCTTTTTTACCCTGAAAACAACGCGGAAAGCCTTTAGGACGAAAGATCCCGCGTTGCCAAGGTCTCGCAGTAGTTTACTACGGCTTCGCCCTTGGTCGCCTTGGCTCTGGAGCCCTCCGACTTTTGCAACGATAGGGTTGACAGAACTTATGACTGTGATTAGGGTTTAAATATTCCATACTTGGTTCCAGATAGAGAAGTCTTTCTCCAAAATTTTGGAGAGAAATTTGTCAAATTTGCAATCGTACTACAAGAAAGACGTTTTGGTGTGCCTTGGTGGCACATAGAAAAAGACATTTTCAAAAAATCATGCTACCCATCCAGGGCTTTGGGAAATGCAGGGCTTCTAAAAATAGTTATAGATCCGCTCCAAATTCTACATCTTGAAATCGGAATAGTCAGCAACAACTGGCGCAGATATCTCCTCATACTATCTATCGTCACCATCGTGCTTTTATGTCAACCGGAGTTTAAACCTGCAATACCATTTCCTGCCAATGATGTTCATGATTGAACCGTCACATGAGAAGACTTTAGGGGATATCAAAGATGAGATACGAAAGACTCTCTATAAACCTGTATAACTTCGCCCTCGCCTGTGTATCCATGCTGTTTCTTTTTGGACATACCGTAGCGGCCAATGCCCAGAGTGACATAGAAGCCTGTATTGAAACCGCCAAACGCGGTTTTCTTGAAATACCCGATGATCGCTCACAGCGGTTTCTGGGAAAGGTAGGGGAAGATACGGCTCAATGTCGCGGGGGAGAGAAAGCGGTAAAATATCGCTATACTCCCTGGGTGGATTGGCAGAATTACTATGCCACCGGCGATGCCGGGAGCAAAGCCGACGGGCGCGAGGCCATTACCAAATTAGGCCAACACCTATTCCCCAATGGCCGTGGCATCGATGGGGCCCTCCTCGATCTGGAATATCAACGTATCGAATTGATTAAATTCAACCTTTTCGATCAAGACACGTACGATGAGTATATCAAGGGACGAGATGACCGGGATGGCCCGACCCTGAAGCATTGGGAAGAGATGCAGTTGCCCCCCGAACATAAGAATTATGCGGATGTCGGCGGCGAACTGATCACCCATCGCACTGTGACCGGCATCTGTAATGATCTGATCAATCCGCTGATGGGGTCCACGGGCATGCCCTTTGGCAGAAACATGCAGTTTGACACCACCTTTCCGCGATTGGGGCTGAACGAGCTGACCCAAAACCGGCACGGTGACCGCATCGG
>CAJIBC010000019.1_pt1 | contig 29544 bp, 26 predicted proteins | sample 9199231 | NCBI WGS metagenome assembly CAJIBC01 (sample SAMEA7708282, study PRJEB35096) | sediment metagenome | biome: marine neritic benthic zone biome [ENVO:01000025]; feature: sediment [ENVO:00002007]; material: shallow marine sediment [ENVO:03000034] sea grass bed [ENVO_01000059] ...
AGGCGGCATTAGCCAGCGGGAAAGAGATCGCCATCGAGATCGCGGAATTGTTCTCTCAATTATTGCCGCTGTACAGAGCTTCATGGGCCTTCATTCGCTAATCATTTTCCAAATACGAGATGGAAATTGTCGGGTGCTACTTAGACTGCCGTGTTGATTTTTGAGATCCTTCTCCGGCGAACGGCAAAGACGGTACCATTGGGAAAAGGGGGCATTGAATACCATCGTCTGTCTCTCCACGTGCTCCCACTGTCGGGCGACCCTATATTTGCTTTAACCCATCAAGCAGAAGGGGGATAAGGTCTATGAAAATACGAAACCAGGTCTTCATGATGATGTTGTTCGCCTTTTCTTTTTTTGCACTGTTATTGTTGACCGGTGCAGATCAGCCACAGTCATCTCAAGTTGGTAGATATCGTATGTCGGTTACCGCCAGAGGTAATTTTACGGATATTTATGTGATCGATACCGTAACCGGCATCGTGAAATACGTTGGAAAAGACGAAGGCAAGCCTTTCGAACAAATCATGGGCAAGTAATTGGATCATCAACGATCCATCAATCCACCAACTTGGGGGGAACCATGGCTTTTGAAACGCTTTTAACGGATACCAATGACCGCTTTGTGGGGATCATTACGCTGAATCGCCCGGATCAATTGAACACCTTTAACACACCGTTAGCGCAGGAATTATATGACGCACTGATTTCCATGGACCAGGATCCCAAGGTACGCGTGATTTTGCTAAAGGGTGCCGGAAAGGCATTTTGCGCCGGCATCGACGTCAATGAACTGGCCGGAAAATCAGCAATGGAATATCGGGCCTGGATAGAACATATGGAACGGCCTCTGGTCTCCATATCCAGATTGAAAAAGCCGGTTATCGTTCAAGTGCATGGCGTGGCAGCTGCCAATGGTGCTGGATTGGTGGCAGCGGCAGATCTCGCGGTTGCTGCAGAAAATGCCCGTATGGGGCTGACGGCTATCAAAGTGGGCTTGAACTGCGTGGTGCCGGTAATACCCGTATCTCGTTCAGTGGGACGCAAACGAGCACTGGAAATGCTGTTTTTCGGAGAGATGATTAAGGCACCTAGGGCCATGGATATGGGATTGATTAATCGTATCGTACCCAAAGAAGACCTTGAGAAAGAAGCGCTATCCTGGGCGGAAAGCCTGGCCAAGCAGAGCCCTCTTGCCGTCCAGAATGCCAAGCAGGCATATTACAGCTCGGAAGATATGAGCTATGCACAACAATTCGACCACATGAACGAAGCGTTTGCCCGTCTTTGCACCACCTCAGATGCCAAAGAGGGCGTGGCTGCATTTTTTGAAAAACGGCCCCCTGTGTGGACAGAGAAGTAAATTTGGAGATTCGTGTGGGACTACTTTTTAAAGGCCATTGGCTGATTATTCTGCTGCTGATATGGGGTTGCGCCGGTACGCCCCAAAAAAAAGTTTATTTCAGTCGTCCGGAAGTTCTGAAATCATCCAATGACACCTTCGATGTCAATATTAAGCCCATTAAATTAAAAACCCCATATTACGTGGGGTTCCAATTGACCGTTCTGAATAAGACGTCAAGCGCCCTGTCCATCGATTGGGACAAGACCCGTTATATTTTTAATGGTCAGGATCAGGGGAAATTTATATATAAGGGGATTGACCCGGAATCTGTCAGCAAGGGTATTCCGAAGGAGGCCATACCTGGCGGCGCGCTCCTTTCCAAACCCATTTATCCAATGAAGAAACTTGGTGTTATGCAAAAAAAGGATAACTCCAACAGCGGGCAGAACAATTTTTTTCCAGGTATATTACCCAATGGCAGCAACGCTGCTTTGCTGGCGATCGTACAAGGCGAGCGACAATGGCGACAAGCCCTAAAGTTTGAGTTTGATACAAAAGAGACTCCTTAATGTTAACGCTTCGAAAAAGTTCAGATGATAGTTGTCGATGATATGCGATTAGATTTGAATGGAAAATGATACAATCGGCGATTGTGATGACATGGCTCATATCGATTTGAGATGTAAGGTTTTCAAAGCTCGATTTACCGGTGTTTGGATAGCCGTCATAATGTGGTTGACGGCTTGTGCATCTCCCACAGTGATTGTCAGCGAGCCAGAACCTGGGGCGTCAACGGTGAAACCGGTGCTTTCTCCACCCATATCCACCACCATAGACGCCAAACTGTCTCCAATCCCCTTCACGATCCAAGTCGGGGCTTTTACAACCACAGCCCGTGCGGCACATTATTCCTTAAAGCTGCAAGATCTTGGGGTGGATGCCTATTACTTTATAGATACAGACGGCTTATATAAAGTGCGGTTCGAGCGGTTCGAAGATAAAGAATCTGCCCGAAGACGGGCATTGGAACTCCAAGCATTGGGGCGCATCGACGACTTTTATATCATTCAGCCGGTATCAAAGGAGCGGCTAATCGATCCTCAGGAATCCCTGCGCACGAATATCGTCCAAACCGCCCATCGGTTTATCGGGACGTCATACCGATGGGGTGGTGCATCGGCCAGCAGCGGTTTTGACTGCAGCGGTCTTACGATGACCGTGTACCGTCTCAACGGGTTGGAGTTGCCACGAAATTCCCGGTCCCAATTCAATACCGGGACCCGTATTCAACACGATGCACTCCAGAAAGGGGACCTGGTCTTTTTTGCTACCGATGGTAGGCGTCGTGTCTCCCATGTGGGGATATACACCGGCCAAAGCAAGTTTATACATGCGTCGGGACGCGGAAAGCGTATCCGTACCTCCTCCCTATCCAATACCTATTTTAAAAAACGGTATATGGGTGCACGCCGCTATTTTTAGGGCTAACCTAACCCCATTCTCATATTTGCATCGATATGCGCAAAAAAAGTAATTCCTGGGCTTCTGGAATCTTCCCTATTGTAGAAATATACCAATAAAACAGATATTTAATAAGTTGGTACATGGCTTGCTTTAGGTTTTTCCGGAGTGTGCCGCCTGGTTTGTTCCAAGAGCCATTATTTTTTACATATAAGAAAAGAGAGATTGCCATGCGAAATATTTATATGACCACCATGCTGTTATTATTATGTATATCTACGAGTGCCTGGGCCGTCGACGTCGAGCCTGATGTCTTTTCAGTTAAAGGGCCGGACAACGCCCAACGATTGAGCTTTCAGGAGATTGAGGAAGGCAAGATGCTGGTATCGGTGACCGACCAGGAAGAGAAGCCGATCATTGGACTGACCATTGAAGACTTTTCCATCCTCAAAGGGACTCGAAAGGCCAAGGTTGTCAGTGTAGAGCCTTTGGAGACGAGCAAAGATGTGGGCTTGAACATCGTGTTGGTTGTGGACAATTCGGTATCGATGCGAGACCGCAAAGCCGTCCAGCCCTTGTTGGAAGCACTGGAGTCGTTCTACGAAATCATTCGACCCATCGACAATATATCCATCATTGTCTATGACGACTATAAATCCATTCAAATCAATGACCAAAAGCTGCATGCCAAAATTTTGCAGTCCAAGGATGTTGGCCAGCTGCGTGCTCTGGTGAAGAAGCAGATGACCAAAAAGCTGACAGGAGGTACCTACCTCTATGATGCCATGATGGTGGGGCTGGACCAGGTTCGAAAATTCCCCGAAAAGAGCAACAAATTCATGGTGGTCTTTACGGATGGGGAGGATCTCAACTCCGGTATCAAAGATGAGGCCGTCATGAAAGCAGCTAAGAATATACCTAACTTTGGTGCCTTCACCGTTGATTACATGCCCGCCGAAGGTCTAAACGCGTTCTTAAAAGCCTTTGCCAAGGATAATAACGGCCATGTTTGGAAAGCTGGCTCCGCCGAGGAGTTGATACCCATCTTCGCACAGTTTTCATCCACATTGCTTCATCGTTATGTTGTTTCTTATCGTTTTTTAAATGCGCCTGTGGGAAATATTGCGTTTGAACCACAAGCCGTCACCATCGAAGAGATTTCCACCATCGACAGCGCGCCACTGCTCAATTACCTCTTTTTTGATACAGCCCAGAGTGAGCTTTCCCAAAGATATATCCAACTGAAGGATCAGGCCGATACCGACACTTTCTCCGAAACGGCGTTGACGTCTGTTATGGAGAAGCACTGCCATTTGTTGAATATTATTGGCCATCGCATGCGCAAATACCCGGATGCTGTTATTACCCTGGTGGGGTGCAATTCAAATACAGGAGATGAGAGAGCACGTAAGGACCTGTCTCGAAGTCGCGCCGAATCCGTACGTGCCTACCTGCGATATGTCTGGGGCATCCCGGCGGATCGGATGTCCATTGAGGATAGAAATCTGCCGGAGGCGCCCAGCACCAATCGCATCGCCGAGGGGCAGGTTGAAAATCAAAGGGTTGAGATTCACTCGGACCATGCTGACATGCTGGATACGGTTAAAAGCGAATATGTCGAAAAGGTATCTGAGGTGCAGCAGATCACCTTTATCCCTAAAGTGACAGCTGAGGCAGGGGTACAGGATTGGAAAATTACGCTGAGGTGCGGCGATACCATTATCGGCGCATTCAAAGGGGCTGGAAAGATGGCGCCGAGTTATGAACTGCCATTGGAAAAAACGCATCTGGATAAATTGGCAATGACGGGTGTGATTACTGCCAGTTTACAAGTGACGGATAAGGAGTCCAAACAATTGGTGTTGGATGATGCGGGCCGACTGCCCGTCAAATTTATCAAGCGAAAAGAGCGGTTGGCCCAGAAGCAGGGATATAAAGTGCGCGAAAAGTATGCGCTTATTCTGTTTGACTATGACAGTGCGGCCATTAAAGCCCGAAACAAGACGATTGTCGACCGTATTATCACGCGTATGAAAGATGTGCCCCAGGCGAGTGTGGATATCGTAGGGCATACCGACAATATCGGCAAAGAAGACTATAATGTCAATCTGTCAGAAAGGCGGGCTGAGGCGGTCAAGGCGCAGTTTGACCAGATTCAGGACATCGCCTTGGCCGGCAACATGACCATGTCCGGAGACGGCCCACACAACCCTTTGTATGATAACGCAGCTCCCGAGGGGCGAGCGCTGAACAGAACGGTCACCATTGCATTGGAGTACGAAATGCAATAGCGCACAGCAGCATGTGCCATCGATTGCATTTTACTGATGCATTTTACTGAAAAAATGGATATCGAACAAGGACCCCCAGAGCCGATGGGGACTCCTTGTTCGATATTCAGCGATTTATGAGATGATTTTTATGCAACGATGGGGAAAACCTATCCAACATCCCGAAGATTATATCCCTTTTCAGTTCCAACGATGATTTTTTCCAGACTATCTTTGCATTCGTTGAGAAACATTCTGAAATCCTCATTGAAAGATGTATCTTCGGTGAGCATCAGTTGAAATGTTTGGATCATATTGAGGCTGGTGCGTCCGCGTTCGCACACTTTCCTGATAAATCCTGTGGATTCTGGACCTTCCTGTATCAGGGAGATTAAATCCATGCAAGTTTCTTGCAAACCATTTAAAAAATCAACGCACTTGCGATTGATCTCTGCAATACTCTCCTTGTCTCCAATAACACATGCTCTCTCCATCTGGTTCACATAGGTGAGGATGTCGTTGAAGTATTTGTGGTAATTGATGAAAAATTGGCAGAAAAATCCTATTTTTTCTTCCCTAACACCCCTATCGCGCAAATATCCCTCGAGTTTGGGCCAGTTTTCAATTACTTCGATGAGTTCTTGAAATACTTTGGTTTTTAAGTTGTCATCCAGTTTGGATATGTACGCCGCCCCTTGGACCCTATGCAGATTTTGGTCTTGGGTGAGAACACCGGAGACAATTAAAAAGGGTATGTTTTTCGTGGCTTCATTGTTTTTAACAGCTTTAAATACCTGGTGCCCGTCCAATTGGGGCATTTTTATATCACAAATAATGCCCACATATCGATCCGGCGATGAAAATATGGCGTTCAGGAAGCATTGTGGATCATCGTAGGTGTCAACGGCATAGTCACTACTTCGAAACATCCGCTTAAAGACTTTCAACCATTTCTGCTCGTCGTCGATAATCGCGATTTTTTGTTTGCTTTTTAGAATGGTATCCAATTTATTTTTGTTCTCCTGTTTCACAGCTCCAAATTACCCCTCCTTCTGAAGAGGGGCCGTTCGTAATCTATGACAGACGCGTCAAAACCAGCCCTGCAAAAAAATCAAGCGTAATATGCAATGGAACGTCACGGGGAACATGCGAATAAACCGCTGGTGGAAATATCGGCCAAAATTATCGATACTTTAGTTGTTTTTTGGTAAACGCCGATAACGATAGGGTCTATTATCTTTTTTATGCAACTATGGGTATACGGTCGTATACGTACAAGCGTTCCATTAAGAGATCACCGCCAATAATTCGGCAGCCAGTGCCCATTAATGAGGGACATGGAGTGGATGGATATGATTAACATCCTAATATTATATATATAAAAATATTTGTGGCCGACAGGATTCTTATCGCAATCTTGGCAGGTAATTTGCAGTTCTTTTCCATAGACAGTAAGTATAACAATTGGTGTGATATGTTTGGGGGTGATAATTATGACCAGTTTGCTCATTGGATTTGTGGGTATGGTGCTTTTACCCGCTTTGATCCTGTCGTTAATCATGGGTAGGTTCAATAGTTCGTCTCCGCACAATGTGTTCCGGGACGACAACTTAAAGTTTACGATCTCATCCGACACAAAGTGAGGGACTCCAGGACCCGCATATTCAGCGGCGGGTGTGGATCGACGATGGGGTGGGTTACCTTCACGTAATGTGGGCCTGAAGCCTTCACCATTTTTTTTAAGTTAGCGTTAAGCTCTTCTCTGTTTCAAGATATGGCACACGCCATCGATAGCTTCTGATAGTTTTAGAGTGCCGGTGTTGACCACCAGGTCATATAGGTTGGGGTCCTCGATATCAGCATGGAAATATTTGCGGATAAATGCGCGTCTATCTGATTCAGTTTTTAAAATCCGGTGCTGTGCGTCCTTAATGGGGATATCAAATTCTTCTGCAACCTTTTGAGCTCTAAAGTCTTTGGGGGCGATCACTCTCAGTCGAAAAGTTGTTTCAACCGGCAAAACAAAATTTGCTCCCCGTCCGACCAAGACAGCGTTACCGTGTTTACCGATGGTGCCAATCACCTTAAGCAGATGTTGAAGATATTCATCCGGCCATAGATGGCGCTTGTGTACCACTGCGGAAACCCAGTCGTCCAGCATGCTTAACCCACGTTCATCCAGGCTTTGCAACACTCGCTTGCTCACTTTGGCACTTTGGGCCATCTCGTGAATGACCTCCTGGTGGAAAAGGTCGAAATTAAGACACTCGGCCAATCCTTTGGCAATGAGTTTACCACCGCTTCCGGGATCCCTTGAAACCGTGATCGTTGATACAGCAGAGGTTTCCACGGATTGTTCTTTGTGGTCAAAACCCCATTTCTTAACCTGATCATCCACTAATTGTTCGACGGATCGTCTACGTGGCGTCATGGTGCCCTCCTCTCTGACATGTTGGATGGATGTCGCGAACCAGAGGGATTTTTGTAACGTGGCAATCTCTTTGGACAAGATGTTTGAATCTATTGGCAAATGGGCTTTCGCTGAAGATTGAAAGTGGTAGGGCATGATGAACGCGTATCTTGATCAGAAAACCATGGCCGACTGCGGTGTCGTTGCCGATCCCCTCTACAACAACAGTCTATTGACCGATGCAAGCATTGTCAAGCTGTCAAAAGGAAAAGGGGGTGCACCAACTTGAGGATAATCCCTATAGGGTTATCTCTCTTTTAATGATCGGACTAGATGGTGACGATCCCAGGCGATTTGAGGTCCATTCGGTTTCGTTCGCCACTGGCAACGATTTCGGTGACAGACGGGGCATAACCTTTCATCGCATGGATCCATGTGGACCAGCACACTGGCACTGCCTTCATATTGGGTGGTGAGCAGATCCTCAACTGCAATGGCCTGGGAATGGGCTTCGTCCATGGATAAGTCCTTGGGCAGAACAAGGTGGAGGTCGATGTGGACCAGGTTTCCGGCCTGCCAGGCGCGCAGTTGATGAATGTCGATCCACTCCTTTCTGCGCTGGCTTTCGAGGATGACAGCAATTCGGTCCAGTAGTTGAAAATCGGAGGCATCCATAAGGCGGGCAAAAGATTGACGCACTAAGTTTCCGCCGGTAACAAGAATATTGATACCCACCAGGCAGGCGATCATACCATCCAGCCAAAGCCAACCAGTCCAATAGACCAGTGTCAAACCGATCACCACGGCCCCCGAGGTATAGACGTCGGTGATGATATGTTTGCCATCAGCCAATAGCGTGATAGAATCCGTATTCCGGCCGACCTTGAGCAAAGCGATTCCCAGAAGCAAATTGACGAAGGTAGCCAATAGTAAAATGGCCAGCCCCTGCTCCAAATGTGGCAGATCGTGGGGAGCGAGAAAGTGTTTAATGCCGGTATAGAAGATGCCCACCGCAGCACATATGATCAAGGCACCCTCAAAACCGGCAGAAAAATATTCAATTTTGCCGTGGCCGTATGGATGGTCATGGTCTGGGGGCTTGGCTGACATCCAAACGCTGATGGTGGCAAATGCACTGGCAACAACATTGATTATGGATTCCAATGCATCGGATAGGACTGCCGATGAGTGGGTGAGGTAATATGTGAGAAATTTCAATCCCATCAGCGCCACACCGACTGCAAATGAGAGCAGTATCATTCGCATGCGCAGCTTCTGTCGGGTCGCTTTTCCCTTTGGGGTACCAGATGTATGGGTGGTTGTGAAATTATCAGTCATTTTCCATCATACGATATCCAGAAGCGCTGCATCTAACTGGGCGCCGTGTTGGTCAAGCCATTTGATCAGAGAAGGTTTGGGTGTCATGGTGTGGCCTGGTTGATGTGCGCCAAAACGCGGTATAGACCCTGGGTTCCCAAATTCCCAAACCCCATCGCTTTGGCTGCGACGTAAAACTGATGGGCCATGGCCAGACCAGGAAGGCTCAGATTCATACGCTGGGCTTCGGCCAGGGCAATCCCCATGTCTTTTACAAAGTGTTTGATATAAAAACCAGGGTTAAAATCATTTTTTGCAATACGACGCCCAAGGTTGTTGATAGACCATGAACTGGCGGCCCCCTTGCCGATGACATTGATGACTTCATCCATGTCCATGCCCATGCGATGCGCATATAGCAAGGATTCAACTGTTCCGATCATGGTCCCGGCGATGAGAATCTGATTGCACATTTTGGTATGCTGCCCTGCACCGGCCTCGCCCATGTACGAAATGTTTTTACCCATGATCTCAAACAGGGGTTTCACATGGTCAAAGGTCGCTTTGTCGCCGCCCACCATGATGGCCAAAGTCGCTTCCCGCGCGCCAACATCTCCCCCTGATACCGGAGCATCCAGGGCAGATATGGACATTTCCTTCGCCATCGCATAGATCTTTTTAGCCAATGCCGGGCTGGAGGTGGTCATGTCCACAATGACCGTTCCGGATTTGGCTCCGGACAGCACACCTTGTTCACTCAAAAGGACGGACTCCACATCCGGCGGAAAGCCTACAATGGAAAATACCATATCGCAGTTTTGGGCGACTTCTTTGGGAGAGTCACACCATTTTGCCCCTTTGGCGAGGAGATTGTCGGCTTTTCCAGGGGTGCGGGTGTAAATATAAAGCTCATGCCCGGCATTGATTAAATGCCCGCACATGGAACTGCCCATCACGCCGATGCCGATCCAGCCTATTTTCATACTGCCCACCTTGTCTATAGCTTGCCGAAGGTTTATGTTGGTATATCGTTCCTAATTTTCACAGAGATGGAACCTGCTTGTTGAACGCCTTTAACGACGATATATGGAGGGGTAAGCCCTGTCAAGGGGATGGGAAATGGATCAAATTCGCGTGGATTGCTATAGCGGTCATTGTGGAGAAGAGATCCCCCGGCGCTTCTGGCTGGCGTCTCGCCGTGTGGAGGTGAGGGAGGTCATAGACCGTTGGCTGGCACCGGATCACCGCTACTTCAAGGTGATGGGAAGTGATGGAGATATCTATATTTTACGCCATGACCCGTATCGTTACACCTGGGAGCTGACGCTTTTTTTAAAGAATTGAGATGTGATGCTCCTGACGGTCCGCATCGTCCGTTTCCTGCAGTGTGTCCATATCCGTTGAGTCGATTTCGATTTTTTCGATCACCGGAATCATCAGGGTCTGTCGCAGGCGCAGATCGGCAAAATCCACTTCAGGGTTGCAACTTTTCAACAGCCACATGGGGATATTGAACTTGCCCAAACTTAGGGCCCAGAGGTTGTCTCCGTTTTTAACGCGGTAGGTCCGTATTTCTGCGATGTGGTACACAGAAAAAAAGTCTTCCTGCAAGCGTTTGTGGTATTCATAGCGTTTTTCTTCAAATGTCCGGGCTCCGACCTTATCCAATGGTATCATTACCTTCTGGTGGAGGTGAAGGCTTTTCCCAAATGGCAACCCGTTTAAACGGCGAATACGTTGTGTGCGCACACCTGCCCACTCCGCAAAATGGCCTAGGGTCTCTTCCACCTCAACCTGGAGGGTGCCGGTGGGAAGTGACACGCGGTTCTTAATCCGTTTGAAGCGAACATCGGCTGAGACGATCTCGGCACTGGGGAGATCTGTGCCGATCGAAGCCGTGTGTTCAATGGACGCCAATGAATTTGGGCGAAAGGAGGGCGCGGGGATCACTGACGCCAATACCGGTTCAGGATAATCCGGCTCCGTGCCGGGAGCTTCAGCGGTTGCAGCTTCCGGCTTGGGGGGTTCGGCTTTGGCGATTAAGATGGGCTCGGTTTTTTTCGGCGCCGAATCTTGGGTGCCGGGGACGGCTTCCCCGGGGAGCGGAATGCGCAGTGTCTGTTTGGGGTAAATGGTGGCGCGACGGCTGAGGTTATTGGCCAGTATTAGGTCCGGGAGTTTGACGCCGTGGGTTCGGGCAATTCGGCCGGCGGTGTCACCCCTTTGAACCGTATAAAAATGACTGGGTTTTTGGCGGCTCTTATAGAGCCTGGCCGGTATCTGTGCCGGCTGCGATGACGCCAACTCGATATCTCCGGGCAGTCGGAAGCGGTAGCCTTTGGGAATATACTTTTGGCCGTTGAAAACCGGCGGTCGCAGGGCAGGGTTCAAAGATCTGGCAATATCGAGGGGGATGTTGTAGTGCTCGCGAAGGTCATCGAAGAAGACATAGTCTTTCAATGTAACGGTGCGGATGGGCAAGGGGCGATCAAGGGATAGTTCGCCAAAGTACCTTTTGTATTGGGATGCTACATGCGAGGCTGCTAAAAATTCAGAATAGAAATTCCGTGATGCAAATTTGAAAGACCTGCTGCTGTATTTGTCAAAGATGGCCGGATAGGCACCATATTTTTTTTTTGCTCTGGCCATACCGGCCGCGCCATGGTTGTACGCGGTGATCGCCAAAGGCCAACTACCTAACTTTTCATAATTTTCTTTAAGCAGAGCTGCGGCTGCATGGGTGGCGCTGATGGGGTCACGTCGTTCATCCAACACATATCCGACCTTCATAAACCGTTTTCCGGTGGACCGCGTGAATTGCCAGATACCGGCCGCACCGAATTTGCTGTAAGCTTTATAATTGAATGAAGATTCCACGTGAGGAAGGTAGGCCAACGTTTCGGGAAGCCCATTGGAATCAAATATCTCTCTGATTTGAGTGATATATGCACCAGAGCGGATGAGGCCCGCCTTGAATCTGTCGCGCTGACCGATCTGGCACCGAACCCGTCTGCCGGCTTTGCCATAGATGTCGGCAGAAGCTTGGGGACCAAACAGCGCGGCCACACGCCGTGCGGTTTTATTCTTAGTGTCAGGGTGGGCCGCCAATTGTTTTAACACTTTTTGGTATTTGGCTTTGGCGCGTTTCATGCGCTGACGGTTGACTTTACGCGCCCTGACAGCATCATGCGCTTTGAGATCGATCACATCATAAATGATTGACAGGTCCTTGGCGTCATGCACGACGGCCTGCTGGGTGGAATATTTAGAGTAGACCATTGTCCAAAACGATATATTGGGTTGAATGTTATCATACACAGGAAATGCGTCTGCCTCGGCAGCGTGTGCAGAAATTGTCAGACCAAAGAGAACTATCACTACCAATATCATTGTGTTAAAGGAAGCGCGATGCATGGTGGCCTCTCCCTATTGTGGTGTCATTTATAGAATGTAAACGATGACAGGAAGTTTTGCAATATTCGGACCAAAACACCGTGCGTTAAAATGTCCTATAATGTTTAATGGTTATCTGATGCGAGACGTATACCACTCATCTTTTTGACTGAATTTTGTCAAAATAGCGGCGGTTTGCGTCAAAGTTGGAGCATCATCGATCGCACCTGGTGGGTTGTCCCCATCTTTTTTATGCCACGATAGAGTACCCATAGACTTGGTTACAACCACAACGATAAGAGCTTGCAGCGCTTTTACGTTTCCGGCCAATGACCCGAAAAGTCAGCCGCCACTTCTTAAGGTGGGCGTTGACTTTGGGCTGTTTCAGCCCTAATCTAACAGCAAATGAACCTATAAAAAGGCAAGGCCATGAAAGTCGAAGTTCACCACATTCCATCCCATGGATTGGATATTGCGATCCAAGAGCAAGCCGCAAAATTCCCGGCTCTCAAAGAACTGACGGACAATGGCGAATGCGACTTTATCGCACCCGTAAAGGTCCAGCTTTACTTGACACCCATGAGGGATTTTATCAGGGTCCAGGGATCCATCGCCTCCATGATTCGACAATCCTGCGTCCGGTGCTTGGAAGATTTTGACCACCGTTTAAAAAGTGGCTTTACACTGAACTTCTCCAAAGAGATCCCCAAAGACGTGCATCAAAAGAACACGGAAGGGATTGAACTTACTGCCCAACAGATCGGTATCGTATTTTATGAGGGCGATGAAATTGATTTTACACATGCCATTGAAGAACAAGTGGTGCTGACGATACCCTATAAACCACTGTGCCGTCAAAAATGCAGGGGGCTCTGCTCCCAATGCGGCCAAGATTTGAATAAGAGTGAATGTCAATGCAGCCCTAGGGAATCGAACGGTCCTTTCGCGGCATTAAAAGAGCTGAAACTACCTACACCATAGAAAGATAACATGATGATACGAAAATTCATGATATTCGTTTTGTTCGCAATTTTCACCATTGCCTGCCGGTCTAATGCCATATTGATTCATGTGACCTTTGAGGAACTGTCAGGACTTGAAAAGAGTGATCGGGTCTTGTTTCAAGAAAATCCGGCGGGCCATGTGGATGACATTCATTTCAATCAAGACGGCAGTTATACGGTTCTGCTCAAAATAGAAAAAGGATTTTCCAATGCAGCCACCGAATATTCTCAGTTCTATCTCATCGATGATCCTGCCCATAAAGGACGTAAAGGAATTAAAATTCAACTGGATCAAGAGGGTGGAACGCCTCTGGCCAGCGGTTCAGCGGTGGTCGGCGTATCGCCTGAAAAGGATCTGGCGACCCGATTGCAAGAAGACTTGGAAGCGGGTATCGGTTATATTATAGATCGCATGGATCAGTTCAACCGTGAGATTGAGGCGTTTCCCGACAGTCGGGAATATCAGGATATAAAGAAATCGCTGGAAGATTTGGCTGCAGAAATAGGGCGGAAAGAAGCCCAGGCCAGGGAAAAAGTCAAAAGAGAGTGGTTGCCCAAAATTCAACGTGAATTGGATGAATTGCGCAAACGTCTGAAACAGATGGGGCGTGAAAATGAGTTGGCTCCCTTGGAACGGGAAGTGGAGCGGATACGCAGGATATAACTGCCTTGCCACGTTGTGCAAAGTTCGCAGATGATTATCTCGGTTATACAATGATAAGGTAATATCATGTCTATTAGGCTTTTAGCTCAGGACCTATATCGTTTTCAATCGGAGGTGGAGCGGCTTGAGAAAGAGTTGGCGGCAGCACCCATTGAAAAGCGATCTCAAATAGAAGTCGCTTTACGCAAGGCTAAAGCGCAGAAAGAGAGTTTGCGCAGGGCATTGGACGGCCAACTCGACCGCAACGCTGCAAAAGCCTGAGGCGTCCAGCGCCCGCGTTATCAAGGGTTCGGTTTTTTCTCAATTAAAGCTTCATAGTACTGTGACAAACGATGAAATGTTTCGGTATCACCGCCCTGGTCCGGATGGTGTTTCAGGGCCATTCTACGATATAATCGGGTTAGGGCGGCTCTGTCCATTCGTTTGAGTGTTCTCCAATCATGTCCAAATAGTTTTTCGGCCTCTTTTATTTTGATCTGTATGCTCTCCGGTGGCCTGTGAATGCGATGTTGATTGATAAAATCTCTGATATATTGCAAGCTGGCATTTTGCTGTATGGGGGTGAAATCGAAATAGAGGACGGCATACCTGATCAAATGCTCAAACAGCTTATTCTGCTTGGGTACCCCTGCCAAAAAAAGTTCATCATTGTTGAGTTGGCATAGTTGGCCAATGAAATCGGTATCCATCCGGCTCAGAGAGCGCTGCCCGGCGGTGTGAGGCAAATGGGTGATCTGAAATATCGTCACCACATAGGGACCTTTTTCATGGTGTTTAAGCCTGTGCTCTTCCGATTCAAAGTAGTGCTCCAATTCATCCCTGGACTTGTACTGCAATGGGCGGAATATCTTGTCCGGAATCTTGTTGATATAGCGTTGTTGGCTGTGACCGAAACGAAGATAGTGGTATCTTCGTTTGTCAAATATATGGACAGGATACGATTGCTGCGACCCAGGGCCGGGGGGGGGAACCGATTTATTTCGATCGCTGCGATCAAAGCCGATGATAACGCGTTGAATTTCAGGATCCAGGAATTGAAAGAATATCTGATCCAGGTCGTCTGGGGCCAATTCCACCCCTTTTCTGGACAGGGCCTCTTCAATGCAGGGATCGTAATAGTAGCCATGGCCCCCAGGATATTGAATGAAACGCGTGGGATCCGTTCCCAGGTCGTATAGATCTCGGAACCTAAAATGATCGGAAAAAGGGTAGGACTGGCGTATGATATACCGGGTTGTCCCCTTGGTACGTTGTCTTGCCAGGTACATGGAATTTTTCATCTGACCCATTATTTTTCGAACTCTTTTAAAAATGCGTCTGCAGCATTGATGGATTTTTGTATGTCGCGAACCAGGCGATCCACATCGGTTTCGATGTTGTTGACTTCGCTTTTTAAAGAGCCGATGGCTTGGGCATTGAGGTTGTGCTTCAGGAAAAGAACATAGTCGCGCAGATTTGCCAGCACCGGTGTCATGCGTTTTCGGGAGGTCTTTAAGCTCGTCTCCAACCGTGCATATCGGGTTTGGGTGGCTCTGAGCTTTTCTCTGCTTTTGGATCGGAAGGAAGCATTTTTAATTTGGTCGATCTCTTGACGCCATTCACCAAATAAATCCTGGGCTATGCGGTGGACCTTCTCAATCCGTTGGTCAATTATGGCTGCACGATTTTCGCAGTCCTCATAATCGTCGGAGAGGCGGTTGTACATTTTTTCGAGTTTCCCCCCGTCAATTCCGTACATCCCCTTTAAGCGCGTCAGCGCATCTTTAAATTCCTCAGATGCTTTTTCCTGATCTTGGCGGGACTTTTCGACCTGATCACGCAATAAGTGGCGTTTCTCTTTGCCCATTTTTTCCCAAACAGCATAGTAGGTGGTCTGGCAACCCACCAAAAGCACCCATAATAATAGTAAGCATATCGTTTTTCCGGTACGGATCGAAAAGCGCATGACATTCTCCTTAGCAAGGGCCTGAATTAATATTGATTAGGTTGATGTTATTATAATGAGTTCAGCCGCAAAAGCAATGGCCTGGGCAGTCGATTCGCCGTTGGACTGAAGGAATAGAAAAAGGGGTAAAATGAATGAAAAATAATAAAATAAATAGACTATCTAAAAAAATAAACCTTGACATTAAATAAATAGAGTATTAATCAGAGGACAAGGACCAATAGATTGAGCTTGGGTGCGTTTAAGAATTACTTTGAAAAATGAAGTGCCATAAACATTCGCCGGCGATATCCAAAAGTCTGACACAGCCCCGGCGGCCTGGGGATGTGCCAGACGGATTTCGCGGGTATCGGTACTTCACTGTCTAAAATAAGTGGTAAACCCCACCGTTGCAAAAGTCTTTTGCATACTATCACAAACAGCCATAAAAATGAGACAACTGATTGACCTATAGGAGCGGTTACGCTACATAACCGGTGGATTAGCATGCGTAACCATGTGGCAACAGCAATATTATAGAAAATACCATGCCTTATTATAAAACCCAAGATGGCTGTAGCCTCTATTACGAACTGCTGGGTGAAGGGCCCAGAAAACCCGTTATTACTTTTCTCAACGGGACACTACAGACAACCGTTTACTGGAAAGCGATCGCCAAACATCTGACGCATAAGTACAGATTGCTTCTATATGATGGTCGCGGGCAGGGTGAGACCGAATTGGGCGAGCGCCCCCTATCCCTTGAGTGCCATTGCGAAGATCTTATGGCGCTGCTTTCGGAGTTGGAAATATATCAAACCCATTTGATCGGCATCAGCCATGGCGCACGTGTGGCCTTGGAATTTGGCAAGGTGCATCCGGAACTGGTTGCCCGGGTCGTTTTATGCAGTCTGTCGACACAATCCACATTTCGCGCCAAGATGATTGTGCGCTCCTGGTATGAAATACTCCGGCGTCACAGCTTGGATGCGATGGTGTGGGCGGCCGTACCCCATGTGTTCGGGCGCCATTATCTTCGCACCAATGCCAAGGTACTTGAGCGTATTGTCAAAACCATTGTGCGGCGCAACAGAACTGAATCTCTGCGTGCTCATTTGGAAGCCATGCAGCATTACCCTTCCTTGGCTAGAACATTACTAAAATCTCCTTTTCTATTGCTAGTCCTGACTGGAGAAGATGACCCGTTGGTCACAAAAGAAGGCGGGCAGGAGATTGCCAGGATCTGTGGCGGCCGACATGAGGAGATGGATGGCGTCGGGCATTCCATTCCAGCTGAGGCGCAAGCGTTATTTCTGGAATTGGTAGGCTCATTTTTGGAGCGATAAACTACCCATTTCCGATTTCAGTCTCTGCGGATCGGATCACTCCGAAATGCACTGGCGGACCCAAAGATGTATTTATATGACCGCTTGGCTTGACGGACAGCAAATTTAGTTGTAATAAAAATGAGATGCGGCAATATTGAACTGGTATTGGTGATTGTGCTGAACTCAATGCTTGCGCCGGCAGGCATCTTGGTCACAGCGGAATCAACTATAGTATCTTTATCACAGTACCCATGGCGTGGAATTGACCGAGTGGCGATGAACCCGAGGACATCTTACGTGACATGTACCAATGTCCGTCTATTCAGCTTCTTAAAAGATGTAATAAATCACTTCCTTCAATATTTAAAAGAAGCTCAGAACTTTCTATTAGACGCCCTCCAGCCATTTGTCGTGATCAAATGATGGATTTACCGAAAAATTCTTTAATGCAACAATTGGATCGATATACAGCTCAAGTTGTCGTATCGATTGTCGATAATAGTATTAATGCCCATAAGGTGCATTGAATCAGCATCAATACGGCTTTGGCCCCAAGAGGATAAAAATTGTTTAGGAAGCTACCAATTTGGACCGAAATCAAGCTGGTGACGACTGTACGGCACGCTATTTCGGAAATCATGGACAGGAGGCATGGCATATGTGGGATAGTCTAAGAAATCTGGGATTACGGCCGAAAATGGCGTTATCAATTTTGTTCTTTGCAGCTATCGCTTTGTTCTCAGCTGTTTTATGGGTCGGACTCAGTGCCCGTAGTGAGGCGCTTAAGGAAGGCAGGGACAAGACGATCCAGATCGCCAAACGCTGGGCTGTAGAGGTTCAGAACGAAATGCAGGAGGCGATGAACACTGCACGGACCCTGGCACAGTCTCTTGAGGGAATGAAAAACCGCGGTGTACCGCCCAGAGACATGGCGGACGGTATTATGAAAAATATTCTGGAGGAGTATCCCAATTTTCTGGCGGTTTGGACCTGCTGGGAGCCGAACACTCTGGATGATAAAGATTTCCAATTCGCCAACGCCGTGGGACACGACGCCACAGGACGATTTATTCCCTATTGGAATCGTTTAAGCGGGGCTATCGACGTCCAGCCCCTTGAGGATTACACCGTTCCTGGTAAGGGAGACTATTATTTAGAGGTTCTGCGCTCCGGTCAAGAGACTGTTTTTGAACCTATCCTGGTCGAAATGGGTGATGAAAAGTTCTACAAGACCATTTTGGCCGTACCCGTCCGTTTTGAAGGCAAAACGGTAGGTGTCGTGGGCATTGATATCGCGCTGAAGTCTTTTATACCATTGATTAAAAAGGTAAAAATATATGAAAAAGGCTATGGCGTGGTCGTTTCCAATGGTACAATTACGGCAATTCACGCCCGCGAAGATTTAATTGGCCGGACGAGTATGAAAGGTCTAGGTTTTGACCCGAAAGTATTGCAAGACGTTTCCGAAGGGCGCGAAACTGCATTTGATATAGTCTCCCCGATTACCAAGAGACCAACCTTATATGTCTGGACGCCGATATCATTTGGGGCAGCCCTAAAAAAATGGAGTTTTGGAGCCAACGTCCCCCTGGCAGAAGTGACGCATAAGGCTAATGTGATTTTTTGGCAGAGCATCGCAGTCGGCGTCATTGGGATTGTCGCTTTGGGTGCCATCGTCTGGTTCCTGGTCGGTGGCATCACCATGCCGATTCTCAACATGGCCAGCATTATTCGTCGTGTTGCCCGGGACCGTGACCTCACCCTGGATGTTCCGGTCAGTTCCCGGGACGAATTGGGTGTAATGGGACGCGAGTTTAACAACATGTTGAAAGCGCTACGCGATTCATTTTCCATGGTGGATGATGCCGCCAAGCACGTTAACACACAGTCTGCTGACGTGGCCCGCCGCGCCACCGCCAACCGTGACCGTGCAGAAGATGAAGAGAAACAGATGGCCATTATTCAGGAAACTGTGGCGCAGATGGGTGAGACGGCCGGCCAGGTGCAAAACGCGTCTGCCGGTCAGGCCGATACCGCCATTGATGCCACCGAACGGGTGGAGATGTTGACAGCGGGCATGAAGCTGGTTGACGAATCTTCCGCCGAACAGATTCAAGAAGCCAGCGTGGTTACCGAACGTGTGGCCGCCATGGGTGAAACCGGTGCAAAGGTTACCGCCACAGCCCAACAACAGGGTGAGCAGGTGATCCAGATGACCAAGGCGATGAGCACCATTGCCAAGTCCGTGGAGGAGGTTGCCCATGCGGCTACGCGTGCTACCGAGCAAGGTCGTACAGTGCTTGAAGCCGCCTCCGAAGGTCAGGAGACGGTCGATGCCACCGTAGGTGGTATGCAGGCCATTAAAGACTCATCCGAGCAGATTTCGGATATCATCAGCGTGATCACTGATATCGCCGAACAGACCAACTTGTTGGCCTTGAATGCGGCCATTGAGGCTGCTCGTGCAGGTGTCCACGGTAAGGGGTTTGCAGTGGTTGCCGACGAAGTTGGTAAATTGGCGCAACGGTCATCCGAGGCTGCCAAGGAAATTACACAGCTGATTAAAGACTCTACCAATAAGGTTGAAGAGGGAACACGCTTGACCGATCGATCCCAGGAGGCATTGAACAAAATTGCCCAAGGTGGTGAAATTAACATGCTTGCCATCGAAGAGATCGGTCGTGCGGCCGACTTACTGGCTGACAACAGCCGGCAAGTGAACGCCATGATGGACGATTTGAATATACTCGCACAGGAAATTGGCGGTATGGCTGGACAACAGGGTGAACGTCGCCAAGCCGCTCAAAAAGCCCTTACGGCACTGGTTGAAAAGGCCAACGACATTTCGGATCGGGTCGCCAAAGCCACCGAAGAAGCCAGTGTTGTGAACGGTGAAATGCGCCGAATTGTGTCTCAATCGGATGATACTAAAAAGATGACCGATACCCAGGCCGAACGTTCCAAACGATTGCGGGATATTACAACCGCATCGGCTGAGCGCGCTAAGAAGACGGCTGCCGGAGCCGGTGAGGTTGTGGGGATTACCCTTGAGATGCAGCGTTTGGCGGCCAATCTAACCCGCCAGGTGACCCAGTTCAAAATCGCCAAAGGGGGCGCCGGCTATGGTGATGCAACCGGGGCTAATACCGAAGTTTTTGGAAAACTGGGCGAATAGTTTAACCGTAAAGGGGCAGCACGGTATCAGCAAGCGTTTTCACCGGCTGCTCCTGATGTCAAAAACTGACCCATTTAGTTTGGAACAACGAACGGATATGTAAGCTGGTGATAGACGAAAACAAAGAAGGCCTCGTACAGCTCATAGGATTTTATGTGGGCAATAAAATCTTTGGCGCCGACATTATGTTGGTGCAAGAAATTTTGCGATACCCCACCATTGATTCCATAGAGGATTCCCCGGATTTTATCTCCGGCGCCATACGCCTTAGAGGGCAGGTGGTTCCAACATTAGATCTCAGGAAGCGAATGGGAAATGGTTCCGATCCGGACACGGATCAACAAAACTGGGTATTAATTGCCCAAGTCAACGATCTGAGGGTGGGGCTCATTACGGATTCTGTCACCCGGATTTTGAGAGTCAATTCCGGTTCAATTTTACCTGCACCGGAGATCGCTCTTTTCGGTGCGACCAGCTCCTATATTCAGGGGGTATGCGAATCTGAATTGGGAATGCTGGTGGTGCTTGACCTAAACCGACTGCTTTCCGGTGATGAAATTAATGCCATTAAGGCAATGAACACTAAATTAGAACAGATCTGATGAACCTTTAATCTCCCTCGACTGTGCTGCTCAAACACCGGCAGCTTACCATAGCCGCAAATGAAAATAAATGGATTCTCACACATACGAAAGTGGTTATTGCTCTATTTAGCCATGGTGTTGCTGACCACCATGGTTTTATACCTGTCGATTTTTGTTGAGATCACCAGCGCGTTAACCGCCGTTAATATGAGCGGTGTTGCCCAGGCAACCATGGGAAGCGAACGAACCGCCCCATTGCCAATTGCCGGGCTCAAACTCCGATTGTTGCTGATTCTCACTGGTGGTTTTATCATTTGTCTTCTTTTGGGTTTTGTTTGGGCGGGTTTTTGCACACGACGGATCGGTCGACCTGTACGAATCATCGCTACGGCCATGTCGAAATTGACCAGGGGACAACTTAATGAAACGGTCACCGTCGGTACATCAGATGAGTTTGAACAGATCGGTGCCAGCATCAACGAGCTGGCGGCCAACCTACAGGAATTGTTGCTTTATATCTGGAAACAAACAGGCCAATGCCATGTCTTGTTAGATCATATCCACAATAATCCTGATTTACGTCGGGATAAGCGCCTAACGCTGGAGAGCATGGGATATTTAAAACAATTGAATGAGGCCATTGACGACTTGCGGGAAATGGCCAAAGCATATGTTTTCTATGATGTAAGCATAGAGGGCACTAATACCCACGCTATCAACGAACCAGGGGACAGGGCCACAACTACTTCATTACCCGAAGAAGTCCACAATTACAGGCTTTAGGATATGGATGCGGCCGGTAATGATATTGTACACTGGGTGTGCACATTAGTATAATAGCCTTCAATTTTTACATGACGGCGGTATCAAAACTGTTGAGCCGTGTTGCTTGACACCTATCACCATTCGGCATATGATTTGCAGCAAATGAATTCACAGAAAAGGCAAAGCTGTTGAAAAACAGCGACGCAAAGCCACGGGTCTAACGCGCAACGCCATGATCGCCGAGCTGCCGATAAAAATACCCGGCGTCTTGGGGCGAATGAATCCCAAGGACGCCGATTTTTTTCCGCATATCAAATGGTAAACTTTGACTCCAGGCTTCAAACCCATCATAGGGAGGTTACCATGGAAAACACATTCTTACAGGCTGTTGCCTCCATACCCGTGTTGTACATTATCCCATTGATCATTTTAATTCTCCTGGTGATGTATTTGGCGCGGATTCCATTTCATCGCACCATGACATCTTTTTGCCGCATTGTTTACAATGCCATGCGCCTGGCCTCGGCATCGGTAAAACTTGCTGAAAAAAGGTTACAGATCAGGAACCGAGAAGTCTTAATGTGTGCCGGGCTGGAATTTGCCGAAAGAAAAGTTGAGCACGAATTTGATCGTATCGGTACCGTGGTTCGTCGGGATTTGGAAGGGTATCCTTTGATCCAACGTCAAATCAATGAAGACTTGCAACAAATGGAAGAAGATTATCATAAATGTGGTGAAATCCCCCAGACGCTCCCCGACTGGGTGAAGGTCATAGATGCCATTGCCAACATCAAGCCCACCGGAGATCGCATGGTGGTCAATATGTTGGAAGAGATCCATCGGACACTGGAAGAGCAGCATAAATCTGCAGTGGATGAGCATCGGCGCAATGTTTCCAAACGTCACAATATACTTAGTCGAATGATGCCGACTCTACGCACCATGGAGAAAACACTTTCGGGGGTGCAAAAGTCAACCTCCAATCTAAATCAGCGTTCCAAAAAAATAGACCGGTACATGGATGCTTATGAGAAGATCCGAAATAGAGACAATATTGCTGAACGGCAATTGTCTTCTTCTTCTTTAACCCAATTTTTTATTTCCGGATTAGTTCTTGGCGTTGCCGTCATCGGCGCCATCATCAATTTTAATTTGGTGGCCTTGCCCATGTCCGAAATGGTGGGAGGCGCCAGCTATATCGGCATCTTTAAGACTTCGGATGTTGCCGGCATGTTTATCGTCTGTCTAGAGATTGTCGTCGGCGTGTTCTTAATGGATGCACTGCGAATCACACGCCTGTTTTCGATTATCGGAAGCATGGAGGATCGTAAAAGAAAAATTATTTTTTGGGTTCTCCTCGGCATGTTGACGACCCTTGCGGCGGTGGAGTCGTCCCTGGCGTTCATGCGGGATCGTATTGCAGCAGATATGGAATTGCTGCGGCAGTCTTTGGCCGGCATTGAACCCAGCGCAGTGGCTACCAGTAATATACCCACCATTGGTCAGATGATTATGGGATTCATTCTTCCCTTCATCTTGACGTTCGTGGCCATCCCCTTCGAATCTTTTGTTTCCTCTTCCCGAACCGTCATCGGAATTCTGGCGTCCTGGGGGTTGCGCACACTGGCATTCGTGCTGCGTCTTTTGGGGAACATAGGCTTTTATGTCGGACGAATGGTGGTCAATATTTATGACTTGATCATCTTTCCGGCTTTATGGCTGGAAGGCGTTATTATAAAAACACTAAAAAAAGAAAAGAGCGACAACCTCGCCGATTCTATGAATGATGACGATGAGATGCGAACGGACAATACCCCAACTCTAATTGAGGAGACTGCGCAATGCAACGAGGTGACCAAATAAGAGCACTGTTCGCCACAACCGCCTTGATCGCGTTAGCAATATTGATGGGGGGAACCGGGTGCACCGAAAATACCACCCGTGCCAAGGGGGTGTACCTGCTGTTGGACACCTCCGGTACATACGCCGTCGAATTGGATAAGGCCAAAGCCATCATCAACTATCTTCTCGGCACCCTGCAGCCTGGAGATACCCTTGCGGTTGGAAGAATAGACACGGGAAGTTTTAGTGAAAAGGATATTGTTGCAAAAGTGACCTTTGACTCGCGTCCTTCGGTGGCCAACAATCAGAAACGCGGTTTCCAAAAGAAGGTAAATGAATTCGTGGCCAATATCGACCGCAGCAGCTATACCGATATATCCGGTGGCATATTACAAGCCATTGAATACCTGAACGAATCAGGGGCTGGGAAAAAATACATCCTGATTTTTTCCGATATGCAAGAAGAACTGGCCAAGGGCCATACAAGGGATGTACCCTTCCAGCTAAAGGGTTTTGAAGTGATTGCCTTGAATGTCACCAAGTTGAAGGATGATATTCGCGATCCAAGAAAATATCTGGACCGTGTGGATGCGTGGCGTGACAAGGCTGAAAGCGGTAACGGTCAATGGCGGGTCATCAATGATCTTGAGAGGCTGGGATCCATCTTTTCGCATTAAAAATTCGTACTTTTTTTCGGGGTAAAATAGGTCATTTTTTCCCTTTGAATCGATAAGCCTAACACACCTTATTATACAATGGTGCCGACAACGGTCAGATCTGATTCAACCTTTTGAATGCGGGCCGTTACAATTGAGTTTTCTTCTGCTTGGGTATTGGGCAAGAACACCGGAATATAGTTTTCACTCATTCCTTTGGATTGGCCGGTTTTTTCATCACAGTTTTCGATAAGCACTTTTACCTCACGATCGATGTTGGATCGGTAAAAGCACGCTTTTTTTTCTTCACCCAATTGTCGCAGATGCCGGCAACGCTCTTTCACAACACGATCCGGTACTTTATCCTTCAATTCAGCAGCCGGCGTTCCCTTTCGTGGGGAAAAAGGAAAAACGTGCAGATAGGTGATATCAAGCGCTTCAATCAGAGAGAAGGTTTGGTTAAAGGCACTATCATTTTCTCCGGGAAACCCCACTAAAACATCCACACCAATGGCGCCATGGGACAGGGCATGGCGAATATTCAGGATGGTTTCGACATATTGATCCCGGGTATAAGGCCTGCCCATGCGCTTGAGGATGGAATCGTCGCCGCTTTGCAGGGGAATATGAAAATGGGGGCATAGCGGGCTGCCGGGATCGGCGGTTAATGCAACAAGATCTTCCTCAACCTCGGTGGGTTCAATGGAACTGAGACGAAGACGTTGCACTTCATTGCGCTGTTTGATTGAACTGAGCAGGTCGTATAAAGATGATTTCGGACTGAGATCTTTACCATATGCGCCTAAATGAATGCCGGTCAGGACCACCTCTTTGAACTGAGCTTGTGCAAGATGGTGAAGATGGATCAATGCATCTGCCACCGGCATGCTGCGGCTGCGGCCGCGGGCGTGGGGAACAATACAGTAAGTACAAAAGGCGTTGCAGCCGTCTTGAATTTTCAAAAAGGCGCGGGTGCGGGATTCCGGCGCAACCGAGGGCATGGGGTCAAAACAACGGACCTGCCCAATATTTTGATGAACAAGCGCCGGTCCGTCAGAAGCAGTCGCAATTTTTTCGATCACCCGTGCAATTGCCATCTTATCCGCATGTCCCACAATGTACTCGATACCATCGATGGCCTTAATGTCATCGGGTGCTGTCTGGGCGTAACAACCGGTCACCACGACTTTTGCATCTGGGTGGTTGCGAATGGCCTGACGAATGGCCTGTCGGGATTGCATGGCGGCCTTTGCGGTTACCGTGCAGGTGTTGATGACAATCAGGTCGGTTTGGTCATCTTTTGACCCGGGCCGGTAGCCGGATCTCTCCAGCAACCCGCCCAGGGCGGATGATTCGCATTGATTGACTTTGCACCCAAGGGTGGTAATGGTGAATCGCTTTTTCATCGTATCCATCCTCCACCCAGGACCTCATTGCCACGATAAAACACCGCGCCTTGCCCGGGGGTGACGCCGGGTTGCGGGGTGTCGAAAACAATTTGGGCCGTATCTGGTGCCACGGGATTTAAGGTTGCGGGTACGGCTTGGTGGCGATAGCGTATGCGAACCATCATGTGAATCGGGTTTCGGGGTGCAGCAACAATCCAATTGATGTCATACGCTTCAAAAGAGGAGATGGGTAAATCCTTTTTGAGGCCAACAATGAGGCGATTTTGATCCGCATCGATGGCAACCACATAGTATGGTTCGGCGGCCGGGCAGTTGATCCCGCGGCGCTGACCAATGGTGTAGAGATGGAGACCCGGGTGCCGCCCCAATTCACGGCCTTTTACATCCGTGATAGGACCGGGTTTAGCTGAAAAGCCCGGTTGCTGCTTCAAGAATTCGCCATAGGTACCGTTTTTGATGAAACAGATATCTTGGCTCTCCTGGCAAGCGGCAGGCGTAAGGCCTCTCTCTTTGGCCATTTGCCGGGTTTGATCCTTTGTAAAGGCCCCCAGTGGGAACAGGGCGGATTGCAGTTGCTCCTGTCGCAATCTCGATAGGAAGTAGGACTGATCTTTTGTGGGATCGACGCCCCTAAGCAGGCGCACCCGACCGTTGGCGCCGGCCCCTAATTGGGCATAGTGACCGGTGGCGATATGGGTGGCGCCGTATTTTTTGGCTTTTTCAAATAGAATATCGAATTTAATGGAAGGGTTGCACTTTAGACAGGGGTTGGGCGTCTTACCCTCTTGGTAGGTGTTCACAAAATAATCGACCACCTGGATTTTGAATTCAGATCGCAGGTCGATGATATGAAATGGAATATCAAGCTGATCGACCATGGGCGTCAATTGTCTGAGCGCCTGGTGCCGATGGTCGTCCAAGTCGCCGTTGGCTGAAGCGGCAGTAGAGGTTTCCCGGTATCCGGGCTCAAATCCGGTCAGGAAGTGGATCCCAAACAGGCCAAAGCCTCGTTCCTTCAAGAGCGCGGCGGTCACAAGCGAATCGATGCCGCCACTCAGTGCAATGGCGATGGTACTTGGCATTAAAAAAAGGTCTTGTTTGTCGGCCTAACCTTCATGGATCGGGTAGGGCAGGTCGGGACGCACAGTTCGCAGATACTGCATTTTTTCTGATCAAACAACACCATCATCTCCGGTCGCTGGATTGACAAGGCACCGGTAGGACAGACCGCTATGCAGGCGCCGCAGTGTGTGCACGTATTCTCCGTCCTTTTCACTTCCTGGGAGGCGTTTTGTACATCGACGCCTTGGGATTTTAGAAATTTGACACCCTCTTTGAAATTTTTACGGGTTCCGGAAAGCTCCAGTACCATGTACCCCTCTTTGCGAGGCAGGATTCCGGCGTTGAGAATGTTAAAATAAAGGTCGAAGTCTTTTACGAGATGCCAGACAATGGGTTTGCGGACCTCGGTTTTCGGGAACCGTAGGATGAGAATTTTAGAGTGCACGAGAGCCTCCGATATGGGCTGTCCCCTGATGTCGAAAAAGTGCAAGGCCTCGGAGCCTGGGCGCAGCGGTTGGCGTTGTGCTTGTTTCTGCCATGCTCTCTTATCAACATTAGGGTTTATTTATTAAAAGTAACTGTGTAACATAATTTTAAAAGATGACACTGTCAACCTAATAGGCGCTATGAATCCCATTGCATACAGAACCACCGGGCTTGCTATCAAGACGTTGGAAAATCTATCCAAGGCCAAGGTCACCCTTCATGGTGCCGACCATATTCCGGACGGATCCAGTATCTTCGTGATCAATCATTTCACCCGTCTGGAAACGTTTCTCATGCCCTACTATTTACACAAACTGATGAAGATACCCATGTGGTCCATTGCAGCGGCCGAGCTTTTCGTCGGGGCCTTCGGGCGCTATCTGGAGTCTGTGGGCGCTGTCTCCACCAATCATCCGGACCGGGATCGATTAATTGTCAAGACCTTGCTAACCGGTGAGGCTGGATGGATCATATTTCCCGAAGGACGGATGGTCAAAAGCAAGAAAATTGTGGAAAAGGGCCGCCATATGATTTCATATGCCGGCGGCAAACATCCGCCCCATTCCGGTGCGGCTTATCTGGCCTTGCGCACGGAGTTCTATCGACAAAGAATGCTTCAACTCTCCCATACCACCGCCCAGGAAGCCGAGCGTCTGCTACCGCTTTTTAACCTGAACTCTATTAAAGATATTTCGAGAACAGGCACCTATATCGTGCCGGTAAATATTACCTATTATCCCCTTCGGGCGAGGGTGAATATTCTCAACCACCTGGCCACACGTTTGGTGGACCAAGTTCCAAAACGTGTGTCTGAAGAGCTCATGACAGAGGGGGCCATGCTGATCTCAGGGGTGGATATCGATATTCGCTTCGGCAAACCCATCGACATTGGTCCCTATCTCAAAAAAAGGGTCATCTTAAAGGATATAAAATCCAGACGATCCTTTGGTTTCGATGATCCGCTTCCCTGTCTTAAAGCCATGCGCCGTGCGGCCCTTAAGATCATGAACCGATACATGGATGCCATCTACCAAATGACCACGGTGAACCATGACCATATTTTTGCGTCTCTCATCAAGCATAGCCCCAAAGAGAACACCTCTTTGGACAATTTTAAAAAACGGGCTTTTTTAACGATTACACAAGGCATCGAAAAGTTGTCGGTCCACCTCCATGATAGCTTGAAAGTAAACCAAAGTCACCTGCTCATTGATGACCGCTACCAGAAGCTGTACGATTTTTTGAGTGTGGCCCAGGAAAAAGGGGTTGTGGAAATTGACGGCACGACCATAAAACGCAATCGATCAAAGTTGAGAAATATTTTCGACTATGACCGTGCGCGGATCGACAATCCCGTATCGGTGATCGCCAATGAGGTGGAACCACTGGCAGCGCTTCATAAAAAAATATCGCTGTTATCATGGTTGCCCGGATTTAGACTAAAAGCAAAAATTGCAAAACATTTCCTTAAGAAAAACGAACAAGAGTTTGAGGAGGATTATGGCCGATTCTTTATCAAAGGAGAGAGCAAGCCCAAAGAGATCGGTCTTCCCGTGCTTCTGCGCGGACGCAACCGCAAAATCGGTGTGCTGCTTTCCCACGGCTATATGGCGGCACCGGCTGAGGTCCGCACCCTGGCTGAGTATCTTTCCGGCAAAGGATACTGGGTCTATATACCACGCCTCAGAGGGCACGGCACTGCACCGGAAGATTTGGCGCATCGTTCCTACCAAGAGTGGATATACTCCATGGAAGATGGCTATCTATTGATGCGCAATTTGTGTCGTCACGTGGTGTTGGGCGGTTTTTCCACGGGTGCTGCATTGGCATTGGAATTGGCCTCGCGGTTGCCCGGCATTTTAGGTGTATTTGCCGTATCCACGCCGCTTCGGCTGCAATATTTAACATCCAAATTGGCGCCTGTGGTGGATACCTGGAATAAGCTTATGGGAAAGGTGCGGTTGAACGATGCGCGCATGGAGTATATTGAGAACCAGCCGGAAAATCCCCACATCAATTATTTACGCAATCCCGTATCCGGCGTGCGTGAACTGGAACGGCTCATGAGCTATCTGGAACCTAAGCTCAAGGAGATCACCGTCCCGGCCCTGGTGGTCCAGAGCAAGGACGATCCTGTGGTGCACCCCAGCGGATCCGAGCGCATATTCAATTTGTTGGGATCCATGGACAAGCAATACACCTTGTTCAACTTCAATCGCCATGGAATCTTGATGGGGAAAGGTTCCCAGCGCGTCCATCGCACCATCGGCGCGTTCATAGACCAACTCAAGATACCGGCAAACCATCAATCCAAACCCGCGGTTGGGAAATAATAGCGAGATTTTATGCACCCCCTTGGAATTGTCATTCTCTCATTCATTTTGTTGGACGTCGTCATCAACCTTGTGGCTGATATTTTAAACCTTAAGGGTGTAAACACCCGGCTTCC